>WBZX01000305.1_pt1 | contig 47535 bp, 44 predicted proteins | sample 5204211 | NCBI WGS metagenome assembly WBZX01 (sample SAMN12344362, study PRJNA552823) | activated sludge metagenome | biome: Activated sludge suspended growth; feature: Nitrification reactor; material: Wastewater; isolation source: activated sludge from nitrification reactor of wastewater...
GGACACCAGCCCGCCCCGTGATCTCGCCGCTCGCGGCTGGCCCGATGGTTCATCCATCTCCACCGTTCGCCCTTGGCGGCGTCTCACGACGTTGCACGGGGCGGCCGCCGTACGATCTTGTCTGTGGGCAGCGGCTGTTACGGACGAGACCTCCGCCGCCCCGATCTCCCAGCTCGAGCCCAGGCTCCCGTGCGGCGAACGAGGCCAATGTAGGCGCGGCACAATCCGGCGGGGACAAGTTTGTTCTCTCGTCGCGCTCCCGTGGTTTGTCGGGTTGCCGACAAGCCCAGTGCGATGTGCGGGACCGGACGCATCAGCGATTGCGCCATGATCGCATCAAACAACTGAAAACAAGCCTGTTTCCGAAACCATCTCATGTTGGCACGGCCCTTGCCATTCCACTTCCAGAACCAGCAGAGGGAGCCGTCAGATGCACATCGTCGTCTGCATCAAGCAGGTGCCGGACTCGGCCCAGATCCGCGTGCATCCGGTCACCAACACGATCATGCGGCAGGGCGTGCCGACGATCATCAACCCGTATGATCTGTTCTCGCTCGAGGAAGCCTTGCGGCTGCGCGACAAGCACGGCGGCGCGGTGACGGTGCTGACCATGGGTCCGCCGATGGCCGAGGACAGCCTGCGCAAGGCGATGACGTTCGGCGCCGACCGCGCGGTTCTGCTGACCGACCGCTTCTTCGCGGGCTCCGATACGCTCGCCACCTCGTTCGCGCTCGCCTCGGCGATCAAGAAGGTCGGCGAGACCTGGGGCAAGCCGGAGATCGTGTTCACCGGCAAGCAGACCATCGACGGCGACACGGCGCAGGTCGGGCCCGGCATCGCGCGCCGTCTCGATCTCAACCAGCTCACCTATGTCTCCAAGATCTCCGAGGTCGATCTCGCCGGCGGGCGCATCAAGGTCGAGCGGCGCGCCGAGGGTGGCGTGCAGGTGCTCGAGACGAGGATGCCGTGTCTCGTCACCATGCTCGAGGGGACGAACGACATCCGCCGCGGCTCGATGGCCGACGCGCTGCGCGCCGCGCGCGCCGAGATCGTCAAGTGGAGCGCCGCCGACGCCGGCATCGCGGATCTCTCGAAGTGCGGCCTCAAGGGCTCGCCCACCGTGGTCAAGCGCGTGTTCGCGCCCTCGCCTCGCGCCGAGAAGGCGCATTTCATCGACGTCTCGAGCCTCAAGGGCGAGGCTTCCGGCGAGACCATCGCCGCCGAGATCTTCAAGCGCCTGCCGGCGCTCGAGGTCGAGCTGAAGAAGGCCGCCGGCCACTGATTTCCGGACAAGAAAGGCACACCCCATGAGCAGTGACGCCAATCCCGCTCCCGCAGCCAAGCCCGCGCCCGCGGCCCAGGCCGGTGGTGGACGCGCCGGAATGAAGAAGGAACTGCCCGAGCACTTCAAGGCCTACAAGCACGTGTGGGTGTTCGTCGAGCTCGAGCGCGGCGAGGTGCATCCGGTCTCGTGGGAGCTGATGGGCGAGGGCCGCAAGCTCGCCGACAAGCTCGGCGTCGAGCTCGCGGGCGTCGTCATGGGCGCGCCCGGCGCCGCCACCAAGGCCGTCGCCGGCGAGTGCTTCGCCTACGGCGCCGACGTCGCCTACATCGTCGAGGACCCGGCGCTGGCCGACTACCGCAACGATCCCTACACCAAGGCCTTCACGCAGCTCGTCGAGACCTACAAGCCGGAGATTCTCCTGCTGGGCGCCACGACGCTCGGCCGCGATCTCGCCGGGTCGGTGGCGACGACGCTGTTGACAGGTCTCACCGCCGACTGCACCGAGCTGGCGGTCGACGCCGACAAGTCTCTCGCCGCCACCCGGCCGACGTTCGGCGGCTCGCTGCTGTGCACGATCTACACGCTCAACTTCCGGCCGCAGATGGCCACCATACGCCCGCGCGTCATGTCGATGCCGGCGCGCACCGAGGGCAAGGTCGGCCGCGTCGTCGAGGTGAAGCCAAACCTGGTCGAGGACGACATCGTCACCAAGGTGCTGTCGTTCCTGCCGGACCGCTCGACCTCCAAGTCGAACCTCGCCTACGCCGACATCGTCGTGGCCGGCGGACTCGGTCTGCAGTCGGTAGAGAATTTCCAGCACATCAAGGCGCTTGCCGAGGTGCTCGGGGCTGAGTTCGGATGCTCGCGCCCGCTGGTGCAGAAGGGCTGGCTGCCGGCCGAGAGACAGATCGGCCAGACCGGCAAGACGATCCGGCCGAAGCTCTACATCGCGGCGGGAATCTCGGGGGCCATCCAGCACCGCGTCGGCGTCGAGGGCTCGGACCTGATCGTCGCCATCAACACCGACAAAAACGCGCCGATCTTCGACTTCGCGCACGTCGGCATCGTCGCCGACGCCATGCGCGTGCTGCCGGCGCTCACCGCGGCGTTCAAGAAGCGCCTCTCCGTCCATCGCCACGACCTGCTCGCGAGCTGAAGGAAACGCCGTCATGATCGACGAGAAATTCGACGCTATCGTCGTCGGTGCCGGTCCGGCCGGCAATGCCTGCGCGCTGACCATGGCGAGCCGCGGCATGAAGGTGCTGCAGCTCGAGCGCGGCGAGTATCCCGGCTCGAAGAATGTGCAAGGCGCCATTCTCTACGCCGACGCGCTGGAGAAGCTGATCCCGGATTTCCGCGAGGACGCGCCGCTCGAGCGCCACGTCATCGAGCAGCGGATCTGGATGATGGACGACCGCTCGGTGTCGGGCATGCAGTACCGCTCCGACGACTTCAACGAGGAGAAGCCGAACCGCTACACGATCATCCGGGCCCAGTTCGACAAGTGGTTCTCCAAGCGCGTGCAGGCCGCGGGCTGCCTCGTCATCTGCGAGACGACCGTGACCGAGCTGGTGCAGGAGCCGGATGGCCGCGTCATCGGCGTGCGGACCGACCGCACCGGCGGCTTCATCCGCTCGGACATCGTCGTGTTGGCGGAAGGCGTCAACGGGCTCATCGGCGAGCGGGCGGGACTGCGGCCGAAGCCGAAGCCCAACACGGTGGCGCTGGCGGTCAAGGAGATGCACTTCCTGCCGCGCGAGACGATCGATGCCCGCTTCAACCTCAAGGGCGAGGAAGGCGTGGTGATCGAGGCCGCCGGCACGATCACCAAGGGCATGACGGGCACGGCCTTCATCTACACCAACAAGGAGTCGCTGTCGGTCGGCATCGGCTGCCTCATCTCCGACTTCGCCGAGACGAAGGAAACTCCCTATGGCCTGCTCGAGTCGTTCCGCCGGCATCCGTCGGTGGCGCCGCTCGTCGAGGGCTCGGAGGTGAAGGAGTACGCCGCGCACATGATCCCGGAGGGCGGCTACAATGCCATCCCGCAGCTCTTCGGCGACGGCTGGGTCGTCGTCGGCGATGCCGGGCAGTTCGTCAACGCCGTGCACCGCGAGGGATCGAACCTCGCCATGACCACCGGCCGCATCGCCGCCGAGGCGATCTTCCAGGTCAAGTCGCGGCGCGAGAAACCGACCGCCGAGGCCCTGTCGCTATACAAGAAGATGCTGGATGCCTCGTTCGTCATGAAGGACCTCAAGAAGTATCGCAACCTGCCGAAGGCGCTCGACAACAAGCACCTGTTCACGACCTATCCGCAGCTCCTCAGCCAGGCGATGCAAACCTATTTCCGCGTCGACGGAGTCGACAAGAAATCCAAGGAGAACGAGATCGTGAAATCGTTTTTCCGCACGCGCAAGCTCACCGGCCTCGTCAGCGACGTCTTCAGCATGGCGCGAGGCTGGAGGTGAAATTCCCTCTCCCCGCTCGGGGGGAGAGAAGCCGCGAGGAGCGAGCGGCCGGACCTGGCTCCAATTCGACGACAGCCTATCGGAGACATGCCATGGCCACCGCCGAGACCGCCGTCCGCGTCGAGGACAAGCTCTTCACCAACCGCTATCTGGTCGATGTCGGGCGTCCGCACATCAAGGTGAAGCCGCATACCCAGCCCTCGGAGGCGCTCGTTGCGCTGACGCGCATCTGCCCCGCAGGGTGCTACGCCGTGGCCGACAACGGGCAGGTCGAGGTGACGCCCGACGGCTGCATGGAGTGCGGCACCTGCCGCGTCGTCGCGGAGGCGACGGGCGACATTGAATGGAATTATCCGCGCGGCGGCTTCGGCGTGCTCTTCAAGTTCGGCTGAAACGTCAGCTGGCGAAACCCTTGCACTATGCAGCAGGCGCGCTCGAACCGCGTGCAGTTGCACAATGGTGTCTTAAGGCAACGGAGCAAATACAAACCGGGCCGGGCGTGTCGTGGCAGCGTCCCGGACGACGACGACGGAGCTCGAGCACCCGGCCAAGCAGCTGCGTCGCCGAAACGCAAAATCGCCGTGTCCTCAGTCGAATCGCCGTGCCTGACTGGCAGGATGCGAAGCTCGCCGCGGCGGAGCCTAGCCGTCCGGCCAGGGTTCGCACCGCCATCAGACCGGGGCTCCGGAGCAATTGACCGCGCGCGCGATTTGCGATTTCGTCTTTTCCCAGAAGCCGAATGGCTCAAGTCCCGGGAGGAGGCAATATGCTGCAGAACGTGGTCTGGGCATGAGGAAACGCGATACAATCAGCGCGAAGCAACTCGCGAAATTGCTGCTGCGCAAGGATCCCGCGCAATTGTCCGCGATGGCCGCGGCCAGTCCGCAGCTGGCGCTGCAGTGGCTCGACGAGCTCAAGTCCGCGCAGCGGCATCACCGCGTCGAGCTCGCTGTGCTCACGGAGGTGATCCGGGACCTCAGTACCGCCTTGCGGAGCGAGCCGGTCCACGCGCCCGTGCACAACGTGATCTCGTTCTCACGTGCGCGGCAAGGCGGCAGGAGCGGCTGACGGGAAAGCGGGCGCTCAAGACCATAACGTGGCCACGGTCGCCAGCAGCTCCGCGCCGACCAGGATCAGTGCACCGATCCAGCCGATCGCGACGACCGCCAAGCCCAGCCCGACGATGACGAGGACGCCGTCACGCGCCACGAGCCCAAGGGAAATGGCGATCAGGCTCGCCGCCGGAGGGAGGTTTCCCAGCGGAATGGGAAGGGCGAGCACGAACGCCATGGCGAGGAGCGGTATCGCCAGGAGCATGCGCGCGCGGCGGCCGGTCAGCGGCAGCATCCGCCTCGGCTCCGTCCATGCCTCCAGCCTTCTCAGCCACGGCACACCCGTGCGGACAACGGTTTCGAGCGCGGATGCCGGCAGACCGCGGCGGCGAAGAGGCTGAGGCAGCCACAGCCGCCGGGCGCCGAGGAGCAGCTGCAGCGCGATCAGCGCCAGGAGCGAGCCGAACACCATCCCGAACGGACCCGGCAGGGGAACGAGGGCCAGCAGCGTCAGCAGAAGCGTCGCCATCGCGAGGCCGGCGGCGCCCAGCGCGTCGACGACCTCTCCGAGCTCGACGGTCCTCCCGCGTCCGGCGAACCGGCCCACCAGATCTTCGAGCCGTTCGGAAGCCCTAGCCCTGCCCTGCGTCGCCGCGATCATTGCCGCCCTCCGTTCCAGACCGATTCCCCCGGCGCTCGCTTGATCTCATTCAGCCGGAGTTTCCCTCCCCGCCATGTCCCGACGCGCGGCCCGGGCCGTGCCGATCATCACCATCTCGGCGATGTTCTCAGGCGTTAGATAGCCGAGGAAAATGCCATTCTGATCCGCGATGCCGACGAACCGCGTGCCTTCCTGCAGCATGCGCTCGTGGACGGCCTCGAGGCAGGCGCTCTCCTCCACCTGGGGCACATCCCGCAGCATGATATCCATCACCGGCGCATCCTCGCCTTCCCTGGCGAGCGCCGCGACGATCACCTCGCGGGTGACGATGCCACGAAGTCGGCCGGCGCCGTCGGTGACGGGGAACTCGTGCTGCGTCGTGCGCAGCAGGAGATCGGCGGCGGCGGCCACCGAGGATTGTACCCCCAGCGTGGCGAATGACGTGATCATGACGTCGCCGGCGCGCCGCCCGCGCGTCAGATCCCGGGCCTGCACGTATCCGGCCTCGCCACTCGCGGCCAGGAATACGAAGACCGCGACGAGAATGAGCAACGGATTGCCGAACAGGCCGAGGAAGCCGAGCACGACGGCGATCATCTGGCCCACGTTTGCAGCCGCCTGTGTCGCCCGCACATAGCCGACCTGCGACGCCAGCATGGCGCGGAGGACACGGCCGCCGTCCATCGGAAAGGCCGGGATGAGATTGAACAGCACCAGCGCGATATTGGCGGCGGCGAGCTGCATAAGGAGGCTCGACTGAGCCCGCTCCAGCTCGGCGAGCTGCCTCGAATCAAAGCCCTCGCCGGTGGCTGCCATCACCGCAAGAAGAGCCGCCGCGATGACGACATTCACGGCCGGTCCGGCCAAGGCCACGACGATCTCCTGCGAGGGCTTCTCCGGCATTCTCTCCAGAGATGCGACGCCGCCGATGGGCAGAAGCGTCACGTCGCGGGTGGCGATGCCGTAGCGCCGCGCCGCCCAGATGTGACCGAACTCGTGCGCGACGACGCAGGCGAACAGCAGGACGATGAAGGCTATGCCGTGCCAGGCCTCGGGCGGGCCACCGCGTGCCCAGCCGACGGCACCGACCCACGCCAGGAGGAGGAAGAAGGTCGGGTGCAGCCGAACCTCCGTACCGCCGATCCTGAAAAGAGGCCACGAGCTACCGAGCATGTTGCAGATCCTATGACGACCGATGTCGCGCGACGGTCAACGGCGATGGACTTCATGACTTCACGCTCTTGAAGTGGGCGGCGGGGCGTCCGCTTGCAACGGACGCGTCTTGAGGAGCGACGCCACGACACCGGCAGCAAGGATGGCGACCGTGATAGCGAGCGCCAGGGCGGGCGGGAACTTCTCGAGGCCGAGGAGGTCGGCGACGAAGATCTTCGAGCCGATGAAGATCAGCACCAGCGCCAGCGCGACGTTGAGATAGCGGAAGCGGTCGATCATCGCGGCCAGGGCGAAATAGAGCGCGCGCAGGCCGAGGATGGCGAAGATGTTCGACGTGTAGACGATGAATGGATCAGTGGTGATGGCGAAGATCGCCGGCACGCTATCGACCGCGAAGATGACGTCGGCGATCTCGATCAGGACGAGGGCCAGGAACAGCGGCGTCATGTAGGTGACGGCCTTGCCCGTCTCGGGATGCGGCAGGCGAACGAAGAAGCGCTCGCCGTGGTGGCGGTCGGCGACGTTGAAGCGGCGGCGGATGAGCTTCAGGAGGGGGTTGGAGCCGACGTCGACCTCGCGCTCCGACATCAGCAGCATCTTGACGCCGGTCGCGATCAGGAACAGGGCGAAAACGTAGAGCACCCAGGAGAACTGCGCGACCATCGTGGCGCCGACGCCGATCATGATGGCGCGCAGCACGATCACGCCGAGGATGCCCCAGAACAGCACGCGGTGCTGGTACTGCGAAGGCACGGCGAAGTAGGAGAAGATCATGGCGATGACGAACACGTTGTCCATCGCCAGCGCCTTCTCGATGGCGAAGCCGGTCATGTACTCGAGGCCGGCCTGGCGGCCGAGCATCCACCAGACCCAGCCGCCGAAGGCGACACCGAGCGCGATGTAGCCGCTCGACAGGATCAGGCTCTCGCGCACGCCAATGGCCCGGTGCTTGCGATGCATGACGCCGAGATCCAGCGCCAGGAGCAGGACAACGACGCCTAGGAACGCCAGCCACATCCAAGCCGGCTTGCCGAGCACCTGGCTCATCAACATCGTGTCGAGCAGCTCTGTCATCACGGATTCCTAATGCATTTCTCCTGCGCAAGCCGGACGGCATCGCGCTTCAGGATCAGCTGGTGGGGAGGCGGACTTATCTCAAGTCTGATCGAAATATCCGATCAACTCGCCCGGCCGTTTCGATGCCGGCCGGGACTGGTCCCGCTCCCGGCGCGCGAAAGCAGTGCGGCGCCCGCGAGGATCGCGGACGCCGCATGAGCCTTGCCGGTGAGGAGATCGCTATCTGACGGTGAACGCGTTCTCCATCGGCAGCTTGCCGTCGGGCCAGAACGACACGTCGGCCCCCTTCACGAAGCCCTGCTTGCCGTCGCGGTCCTCGTAGAGCGAGGCCCACAGCTTCGTGCCCGGCTGCAAGTCCTCGTTGAGCTTGACCGTGATGTCGCGGTGGTCGCCGGCGTCGAGGGGAACGTGCGCTAGGGGCTGGCCCATCGGCTTGCCGGCGGCGTCGGCGCCGTAGATCACGGCGTAGCCCTTCTTCGGCAGATAGGCATAGCTGATGGTGACGCTGGCGCCCTTGTGGCGCTGGTCGAACACCAGAACGGAGGGCTCGCCCGCGGCCGGGGGAACATTGGCGCTCGCGGCGCCCGCCAGCAATCCGATGCCGGCGGCGCCGGCCAGAACGGCGATCAGGCGATGCTTGCTCGTCGTTGTCATCACAAACGCTCCTTGGCTTTCCGGTTCTGATCGGCTCAGGAATGGCCCGCTTTCCGCGGGAGGGCCGATGCTCTTCGAATTGGGGGCGGGAGCGCCCGGCGGCCAATCGGTAGTCCTCGCCCGATCGATCGGATTCGACGATCGATCCGGCGGCTCAGCCCTTCAGCGCGAGGTCGCGGAACTTGCCGGCGATGGCCTGCTGGAAGAACGACGCCAAGCGTGCGTAGCTCGCCTGGCCGGCGCTGGTCTTGCGCCACGCCATGCCGATGGTCCGCGAGATGGAGCGGCCCTTGATCTCGACGATGCTTAAACTGGGATCGGCGAGGATCTCGCGGCGGACGTAAAGCCCTGGCAGGAATGTGATTCCCAGCCCCATGACGACCATCTCGCGGAGCGTGTCGAGGCTGGTGCCGGCGAACTCCTGGCGCAGGCGGGCGCCGAACTCGTCGCAGAGCGACTGAACCGTGTCGTGCAGCTGATGGCCCGGGCCGAGGGCCAGAACGTCCTGGCCGGCGAGGTCCTGACGCTCGATCTGGCCGCGGGCGGCGAAGGGATGATCGGCCGCGACGGCCAGCAGCAATGGCTCGCGAAACAATTGAAATACCTCTAAATCCTCCTGTCGCACGGGCAGCATGGTGATGATGACGTCGAGCGAGCCATCGTCGAGGGCGCCCGGCAGCTGGCTCGGCAGGACCTCGCGGATGAACAGTCGCAGCTCGGGGTAATCCGCGTGCAGGGCGGGGAGGACGTGGGGGAGCAGATAGGGGCCGATGGTCGGGGGAAGCCCGAGGCGGAGGAGGCCGGCCAGCTCGCGGCCGCCGGTTTCGGCGAGGGCTTGCATCTCGGCGACGTCGCGGAGGATTCTCTTCGCGATCTGAACGACTTGGGTTCCGACAGGGGTGAGGAGCACGCGGGCGCGGCCGCGCTCGACGAGCTGGGCGCCGAGGCGCTCCTCGAGCGCCTTGAGCTGCTCGCTCAGCGTCGGCTGGGTGGTGTTGCAGCGCTCGGCGGCGCGGCGGAAGTGCAGCGTCTCGGCGACGGCGACGAGGTACTCGAGCTGGCGGATGCTGGGCATGGGTGGCGGTGCTCCGGGTCGAGAGCGGACACCTTGCCCGATTTGCGGCCCCTGATCAAAAGGCGTTCGATATCATCGGGTTGTCGCGACGGCGGCGGGCCTGATGGAGAAGCCCGAGTGGCGCGCCGGACAGGATGAAACTGCGAACACCTATGTCATTGAAATCGCATTGTAATTTGGCGAGTTACCAGGTGGAGCCAGCAAGGCGTGCCGATGAAGTGCCGGTCTTGGCGGCGACAATGCCACCTGACGTCGGCTACCGGTCGGTTGGTAGGTTCAAATCGGGGGCACGCAACTTGCACAAATTGCTTTTCACGGCAAGGGGATTGGAGCTGGTGAGGTAGTGGCGTGTTTATTGTAGAGGTAGCCGCTCACAGTCGCCTCAGCATGGTGGCTATGAAGTGTACCTGTAAATGGCGTTGTTCCCACCCGAAGCCGCCAAGTCCGGCACAAGCAGCGATGTTGGCCATCGCAAACGTAGAGAGGGCGGGAGCCAGAAGCTCCCGCCCTTTTCTTGTCGTCACCGTTGGGAGACGAGGTCAGAACTTAACTTTCATGCCGCCGTACGCCGCGAAGGGCATGGCGGGAACGGCCGAGCGCTGGTTGTCGGTGTTGAGAGCTGGCTGCTCACGGTTGGAGGTGTTGAACGCGGCCTCGGCGCTGTAGAAGGTGCCCAGAAGCTCGTACTTGGTATTGAGCACGTTCTGGACGATGCCATAAATCTGGATGTTCTTGGTGACGTCGTAGGTCGTGTGCAGGTCGACACGCGACCGCGCCCCGAGCTTAGGCGCCACGTTGCCCTCGTCGCCATAGAAGTATTGCGACGACGCCCATATCCAGTCGGCACCGAACTTCCACTGGGGCAAAATGGCGTAATCGAAGCCCATCTTGACCTTGTGCGGCGAGATGCCAGGAAGCTTGTCACCGGGCTTCACGTGCGAGCAAAACACCTCGTCGTTGGTCGGATCTGCGGAGCAGGGACCCGCGTAGTTGTTGTTGGCCGACGCAATCTCCAGAGTGTTGCGGAACGTGGCGTCGGTGTAGCTGTAGCCGACGTAGCCAAAGAACCGCTCAGTCCGGTACTCGAGGCTGGCTTCGACGCCCCGGCGCAGCGTATCGCCGGCGTTGCGGAAGTAGCCTCGTCCCGCCTCGTCCGCTGCGACCGCGATAATGTCGTTGGTATTGAGCGTGTGGAAGAGACCCAGACCCCAGTTGATCCGGCCCGGCGCCCCGATGCCGTTGAGCTCGCCCTTGAGGCCGGCTTCGAAGGTGTGGGACACGACCTGCTTCAGCGGCGGGTCGTCGGTAAGGAACGATTCGATCAGGCAGGGCTCATCGGGGTTGGCGCAGGCGAGCTCGGCCGGCGTCGGGGCGCGATTGGCCTCTGAGTAGCCGCCGTAGACCGTGAGGCCGGGCATGAGCTTGTACGTCGCGCCGGCCGTCGGATTGAAGCGTTGGAAGGAATGGCCGGCATTGAGGTCGGGGAAGCTGCCGGTGTTGTCCTCGAGCTCGATGCGCGCGAAATTATACCGGCCGCCCACCGTGAGAGACAACTGGCGGGTGAGGTCGAGCGTATTGGAGAAGAACAGGCCGATGTAGTCATTCGTTGTAGTCAGATCGCGTGGACGACTCTCACCGCCAAGGATGATGCCTGTGCCTTGTACGACCAGGTTCTTGTGTGACAGGCCGAGTTCGCTCGAGGCGCCGTAGTTCACGGTGCCGTGGTCGAAGCTTGCGCCGATGAGGAACTGGTTCGGCAGCCCGAAGAGGTGCGACTTATCGGTCGCCTGGACTGACGTGCCGAAGCTCTTCGCCTCTTGCTGCGTGCGGTCGATCGAGCCGTAGCCGAAGTTTGTGCCGGTGTTGAAGCGCGGAACCAAATTTCCGTTGATGTCGACGACGGCGGGCCGATGACCGGTCTCGTCATCCTCGGATGAGCATAGGAAGTTGGTGCCGGCACCGTAGCGCGGCAGCCCATCCGAAGCATTGCCTGTGCCGCAGCGGCGGATCTCGGCGAGGTTTCCATCGACGTGATGCTGATTGAAGATGCGGCCATAGACGACGCCGGCGAGTTGCAGGGTCGGAGTCACCTTGGTGGAGCCGCTGAGTGCCAGCATGGCGACCTCGTTCTCGGTCGTCTGTGGCGTTGTGAACGTCAGCGCACGGTCTATGTCAAGCAGAACGTAGGGCGAGGCGGCTGCAACGCCGACCGTGTTGTGGGCGCCCGTGAAGCTCAGGTGGAGCTCGTTGCCGTCGCCTCTAACGCCGACATCCGCATAGAGACGCTGGAGGTTCGCGGAAGAGAAGTTGCGATAGCCGTTGTCGTGAATGTCCTCGGCGGCGAGGTAGGCGGCCCAGGATCCGACACGCTGGCCGATCTGGACGCCGACTTGCCTGCGCCCGAACGAACCTGCCCGGGCGTCGACCTCGATACCCTGGAAGTCGAAGCCGTCCTTCATCTTGATGTTGATGGAGCCGCCGAGCGCATTGAGACCGAACACGGGGTTGCCGCTCATGACGGTAGCGCCGGCGATGGCATTGGACGGGAGAACGTCGAAGTTGACGTTGTCGCCGAAGGCCTCGTTGATGCGCACGCCGTTCTGATAAACCGCAAGTCCCGATGCGAAGCCGGGTACGGGAGACGATTCAAAGCCGCGATACTGAACTGTCGTATTGAAGGAGTTGCCCTGGGCATCGTTGATCAGAACACCCGGCACGCGCTTGTCCAGAGCACCCTCGAGCGTCGACTGGCCTGCTCGGGTTACATCACCGGCCGATATGGTGCTGACCGTGCTCGGGACCTTCTCTACCGGAATCTCGCTGCCCGGAACGGGCGACATGGCGACACCCGTGCCGAACGCAGGCGAGGCGCTGCCTGGCGCGGCCTGGATCTCCGCCGCGGACGGAACGGCTGTGACAACGGGCTCGGGTAGGGGTGCCGGTGCGGCTGCGGCCTTGGGCCTAGGCTTGGGAGCCGGAGTTGACGATTGCGCTGAAACCGGCTTCTTCTTCGGTGCAGGCGCAACGACCACCTTGGGCTGCGGCTTGGGCTTTGGCTTCTCCTGGATCACCTGCACGGGCGGAAGCTTTTTTTCGGCCGGGCCGGAGGTAGCAGGTGCCTGGGCCGGTGGATCGGCAGGCGCCTGCTGCGCAGTCGCCGCATTCGAGAGCCCGCCGATCAGAGCGGCGGTCAACACGAGTTGATTCCGATACGCCTTCATACTTTCCCTCCCCACCCGGCGCGGCACTACGCTTCCACGCCACCTGTGCGCAGCCGCGCGATTTTCCCCTTTTGGCACCCCGACCAGCGCTGGACTCTCAGAGTGGCATATTTAGCTAAACTGGTTGCTCGGCGACGGTAAAGGTCTCGGCGGCGGTGTGAGTACGTGTGCAAGCAAACCGATGCGGCAAGCGTGACAAATTGGTCACGAATGTCGTTTCAATCGCGCCGGAATAAGAAAAATTGACAGATGTGCGGGAAGTTTTCCCGGTCATCGGGAAAAATTCCCGATCCCCGCTTCCAAACATTCACCGCGACGTCTCAATCGGACTGTCGCAACATGCGACGGGAAGTTGTTCAGGATGCCGATCTGTGAGAGTTCTCATTGTCGACAAGCATCATGTCGTCGGGGCCGGTTTCAAGCGGCTTTTCAGGGAGGAAGCCGACGTTGAGATCTCTGTGGCACGAACTTTAGAGGAGGCTGAGCTCATCAATGATGAACGTCTTCCCGATGTTGTTGTTTGGGGGCTCGGCGTCCCTGATCGCCGCGAGACTATCGAGCACTACCGCAAGGCATTTGGATTAAGTGGCATGCTCGTGTTTGCCGACGAGAACGACGTTCTTTCGGCCAAACGCGCCCAGATGATGGGTGCAAAAGGTTTCTTGTCCAAGGCCAGCAACCTTGCAGAAGTCCGGGATGCCGTGCTGGCGGTAGGCGCTGGCGCGGAATACTTTCACCCGAGCATCGTTCAGGCACTCGCCCTGATCGAGATTGGCCGTGGGAAGGACCTGTCTGCAGAACAGTCCCTCCACTTTCAAGTTCTCGACGGACTGGTTGGCGGACAAACGCTGCCGCAGATCGCTCACGAACTGGGTATCTCGTACAAGACCGCCACGCGATTGTGTGCTCATTTGCGACGCAAGCTCGGCGCAGCCAATCAGCTCGATCTCGTGATGAAGGCCTTGGCAAATGGGTTGATCGCTGTCGTGAGGCAAACAGACGGGCGCCGGTAACCGTTTCGTGGAAGGCACAAATTTGCCGGAGCGCGCATGGGCGTAACCGCCTTTTCCATTTTAGCGTACTAGGCTCGCGATAGTGAGCGTCATTGATTGGCTTAAATCAAAGCGCGCGCGGCTCCGATTGAGCAATTTGCGTTGGAGCCGTCTGGACGACCGGTGCGCGAGTGTCTGTGGGGTCCCGGCGGCCCGCCAAGGATCTCATGCCGAAGAAGGATCTCAAGAGTGAACCGACTGATCATAGCCACTCTCGGCTCAGCGATGCTCATGGCAGGCGTGACGGCAGCAGAGGCCCAGCTCGTCAAGCAAATCACCATCTCTCCTGGCAAGGGCGTCAGCTTCTTCATGGGGGGGCAGCAGGGCACGGCTGTCTTCGCACCCGTGGCCGGAGCTTGCGGCCTGACCGTCAGCATCTCTCAGACGCCGGCACCGGCCGGAATGTCGGGCATGGCGGGCATGGCCGGCGGTATGTCGCCGAATGGCGCCAAGGCTGCGTCCATCCGGATACAGGTGATGCCTGGCCGCCCGGCGCATGTCGATACGCCGGACGGGCAGCAGCTCGTCTTCAACTGCGGCCCCGACGGGCAGCAGATGTTCCTCGATATGCCGACGGACTTCAAGTACTCCGAGAAGTGAGCCGGGGCGGAGCGTAGTCTCGGCCGCCGTTGTGGCACTTGAAATGGCCGATGGCAATCCAGCTTCGGCCATTTCGCTGCTTGCGTGCTCTTGGCGGGAAAACTTCCCGAAATCGGCCGTCGATAGAAACGCGGGAATTTCTCCCCATCGGACGCGCGCCAATGTGATTTCGTTTTTCCGGATGCGGCGTGCTAGCAGGCTCCTTGCCGCGGTCGAAACCCTGGCGGCCACATCCATAAGAACCTTTTTAGGGAGCAGAACAGCATGTCGACCCGCCTCCTGGCCGGCCTCGTCGCAATCGCCATGATCCCCGGAATCGCGGCCCATGCCGCGTCCGGCGTCATCGTCAGCAAGAAGCTGGAGATCAAGGGCATGAGCGCCGCCGACGTCATGGCCCGCTTCGGTGCCTTCTGCGGCATCAAGGACTGGCATCCGGCGGTGGCGAAGTGCGACGAAAGCTCGGAGGGGGGCAACACCTTCCGCACCTTGACTCTGCAGGACGGCGCACAGATCAAGGAGAAGCTCACGGGCAAGAGCGAGGACGGCTACAAGTACTCGATCGTCTCCAGCCCGCTTCCGGTGAAGGACTACATGGCGACGTTCTCGATCAAGCCCGAGGGCGACGTGGTCGTCGTAAATTGGCTGGCTTCGTTCCAGGCCAAGGACAAGCCCGAGGCCGAGGCCAAGCAGGTGATCGAGGGCATCTTCGACGCCGGGCTCAAGTCCATCGCCGGCAAGACGGGCAAGTGATCCCGGAGTCGGGCCCGCCCAGGCGTTCAGCGGCGCGGCCTCCAACGGAATGACGAGCGCACGTGGCTGCTATACATTCGCGGCCATGTCGCTCTCGAGCCGAACGATCGCAGCTCTGTCGGCGCTGATGGCTGGCGTCGGGCTGCTCAGTCTCGCAGTGTCGGCCCGGGAGCTGGACCGCGCCCGGGCCACAAGTCTCATTTCCGGCTTCATGCGATTGCACGCCGCCGAATGGGGCGGTGGAAGCGCAGCTCTCAGCGCCGCCATTACCATGGATGGCGAGTTGGTGTTCGCCGAGGGCTCGGGGAGCGAGCGGCCAGGAGTACCGGCGACCGCCGATACGCGCTACCGCATCGGCTCCATTGCCAAGCAGATGACGGCTGCCGTCGTTCTCGACATGATCGAAAAGGGCGCGAGGCTGGATGGTGGATCTGAGGCCGTGGGTCTCGATACGGCCTTGTCCAGCATCTTTGAAGGTGCGCGGGGATGGAGCCCCGACGACGCCCCGCCAGTCACGATCCGGCGTCTGCTGACCATGACCTCGAACCTGCCAAGCTTCACCCGGCGTCCTCCAAGGGGTACGAACCCCTGGGGACGTGTCGAGGCACCGCAGCTGCTCGGCGCATTGAAGCGCCTTCCACCGACCGGCTGGCCGAACACCTTCGAGTACAGCAACACGAACTATTTCCTGCTCGCCGAGACATTGGATCGGCTGGTCGTCGGTGCAGAGACCGCTCCCAAGGGGCACGCGGTTTTAATGCGGTCGTTGTTCGAGAGGGCCGGCATGACGAGGACCCATCTGGCGGCGGCCGTGGCCGAAGCGGGTTTGGCAGTGCCGCACTACCGCCGCAAGCCCGCGTTCGCGGAGCCGGACTGGCTCAAGGGCAGCGCCGATGTCGTCAGCACGGTGGTGGACTTGCAGCGATGGAACAGGGCTCTGATCGAAGACCGGATACTCAGCACCCGGATGCGGGGTGAGATGCTCTCGGACGCGGCGCGCGTCGGGCCTCTGCAATGGTACGGCATGGGATGGTTCGTCGAGCATACCTCTGGCCGGGACGAGTATTTCCACACCGGCACCGTGCCCGGATACACCGCCGTCAATTTTATCGTTCGAATGAACGACAACCGCAACTGGAGCGCGGTGTCGATCATGGCCAATGTCGATGGACTGGACGGATTGGAGGAGCTTGCCTCCGACTTGGCCCGGCTGACCTTCGACCGGGCCGGGCCGTGATCGTTATCGCAGGCATCTCGGATCCGGCGCCAGCCTCGTGATTTCAGGACAGCCGAGCATGCGATGAAGCGCCTTGACGAGATCGTCGCTCGTCTGCGCGTTCGCGTAGATGCCGCTCGTCGCGTCGGCCATGCACCGCGCCTGGGCCGTAGCGGAGGTGCCTAGCGATTCGGGCAGCTGCCAGCCGATGACGTGAATGGTCAGTTGAGGGGCGTTGTGCTTCAGTTGCCGCGCCGTCGCGCAAGGATCGCCACCGCACGTCTCCTCGCCATCCGTGAGTACGACGACGGTTGCCGGACGTGTCCGGTAGGCGAGCACCTCGGCGGCCACCGCGATTGAGTTGGCAAGGGGTGTCCGCCCCGCCGGCACGACCTGGTCGATGATGGCGAGGATCTGATCGGCGGCCCTGGGCTGGGGCCGCAGCCTGACGTCGATGTTCTGGCACACATTGTACGGTCCCGGCCCGTAGACGATAAGCCCGATGTCGCGCGTGCTCGTCAGTGCGGGCAGCGTCATCGCGAGCGCGCGCCGGACCACCCGGAAACGCGGCTCCGCGAGATTGTTGCCGCCCACGCCGCCCGCCATGGAGCCGGAGGCGTCGATGACCAGCATCGCGTCGTCGCGGCAGCTCTTTTCCTGCTCCGCGGCATGGACGCCACCGAGCAGAGAGAAGGCGAAAAAGGCGAGACCAAGGATGTGAGCCAGCATGTCAGCCCGATCGGAGTGGCGGGCCAGGCGCTGTCAGCTGCCGGCCGATTGCCCGTTGAACTCCGCGCCCCTCGTGTCGACCGCGCGCACCTCCAGAACATCGAGCTTTCGGCTCTCGAAGTTGAAACGGAAGTGCGGGTTCTCCGAAATCGAGATGCCGCCCTCGACCTGAACGAGCATCTGGCCTTCGTGGCGGATATCGATCTGCGTGACGAACCATGCCGGAGTGAAGTCGTTCGTCTTGGGGTCGCGTTGCATGCCGGTGAAGCTTGGGTGGCGAACGGAGACGATCGCCTCGCGGAAATCGGCGGCGCGGTTCGGGTCGGACAGAACCCGGATCTGCATCTTGCCGGTGCTGGCGAGAGCCTCGTCGAGATCCTTGGCCGCCGGGGCCGAGCAGCCGCCGGCGCCTGCCACGAACCTCGAGACCATGTGCAGCTTGCCGTCGTCGGTTTCGAGAATGGCGCGAACCTTGGAGAAGCTGTCGACGCGGATGCGCGTCTCGATCTTCCGTTCGCCGAGACGGCCGCCGGCTGCAAAGGCCTGTCCCAGAATGATCTTCGCCGCGACAGGCGCCGGATTGCGGTCGATGATGAGTGTCACCGACCTGGCCGTCGCCTCGATGCTGGCAGGGATTCTGATGGAGACGGGGACGACGGCCGCGTCCTCGGCTTGCGCGGGCGCGAACATCTGTAGCGTCCCATCGGAGTCCGCGATCGGGCGGTCCTGGAAGACCTCCTTCCTCAGCGAGGGCCATGGGTCGTCCGCGGCGAGCGTGGCTCCTGGAGCAACCATGGCCAGCAACGCCGCTGCGAGCGCGGCCACGCCCATGCGAAGGTGCGGTTCAAGGTGACGTGTCCTCATGGCTGCAACTCCTGAATGACAAGTCCCCGGCTCGGTAATGCCGTGTCGACGAGTAGGGCTATTCAAGCCGGAGCTTGGCAATGGGAAAAATTCCCGTTTCCGCGACGGAAGCTACACGCTATCTGGGCAGATCGCGGGAATGTCGAATGCATCCGGTAACTTGGAGAGCACCAATCGAGCGCGTCAAATGTTCGGGGGCCGGGCTGTTGCTACTGATTGCCTGGGCGGTGCCGACCGTAGCGGCAGAGCGCGCGCCGGTCGAGATCGGGATCGGACTCGCGGAGCGGGCGCAGCGACTGGCGATCGTGCCGGGCTCGGGACAGGTTTTCGTCGATTGCCCGGCGACCGACGCGTGTCCGGAGATAACCGTCGTTCCCGGGGCGCCAGGCGGTGCCGTGGTCGGCTCGCCCGAGACGGAAGCCGCGCGCCAAACCGACGAGGCTCGCCACGGCGTCACGTTGGGCGCATTCGCCATCGGAACCCGCGAGGTCACGGTGGCCCAGTACTCCCGATGTGTTTCCGAGGGCGGCTGCCGGCCGCCTGAGTGGCTGGAGAAGGACAGCCCGCACAACGTCGAGACGGGGACCAGTCGCTACTATCGCAATCTCGGCGAGCGCCTGACGGGGCCGGACCAGCCTGTCGTCGGCGTCAGTCACGCCGATGCGACCGCTTATGCCGGCTGGCTCGCCAAGCGAACAGGTCGTGGCTATCGCCTCCCTTCGGAAAAGGAGTGGGAGTATTCCGCGCGGGCAGGGGCGTCAACGGCCTACTGGTGGGGTGACGAGGTCCGGCACGATGGACGGGTCTGGGCCAACTGCCGCGGCTGCGGCAGCCCGTCCGACGGTCAAGGGGCCGTGGCGACGGGCAGCCTCCCGGCCAATCCATGGGGGCTGCACGAGGTCCACGGGAACGTCTGGGAATGGGTCGCGGACATCTATTGCGAGGACTACGCGGCCACGCCCGCGGATGGCTTGGCGCAAACCGATCCCGAGTGCGGCGGCCGGCGAGGTAAGGCGCCGCCCGGGCTGCGCGTGATGCGCGGTGGTTCGAGTTTCTTCGAGCCGGCCCTCAATCGCGCTGCGGTCCGTCTCCGGAACCAGGAGGACTTCAGGAATTTCAGCGTGGGCTTCCGTGTGGCGAGGAGTCTCGATCCGTGATGCTGGCCGAGCCAGAGCGCGAAAGCGCCACCCACGGAGTTACCGGTGGAGCGGCGCCGCCCCGTGCCTCCACCTCGCTGCGCTTCCGCCTGATCCGCACGATCGTTCTGGTCATGCTGCTGACCATGGCCCTGGGCAGCGTCCTCATATACTGGCACGCCGTGCGCAAGGTGGAGACGGAAATGCGGGCCGCGATCGCGGTCGGCAGCCGCATTGCCGCGAATGCCATCGATGACGGCGAGGAGGTGACCAATCCGCGCCGCCGGCTCGAGCTCCTCGTCGCCGATTTCAACGGCGATCGCCATCTGCGCGCCTTCTACCTCGACGCCAGCAAGATGATCGCGATGTCCTCGCGTCTCATGCCGCCGGAGAGCCCTGTCCCCGAGTGGATTTTTCGCCTGCTGTCCGGCGCACCCAAGACCAGCCACGTCAAGCTGCCACCGTCATTCGCGGGGCAGGGCAGCATCATGCTGCAGACCGATGCCCACAACGAGGTGGGCGAGGTGATCACCGACGTAAAGCTCTATTTCGTGATCCTCTCGAGCTTCTGCCTTCTCGTCCTGCTGCTCCTCTTCTTCAGCCTGGGGCGCGCGTTGCGTCCATTGCAGGATCTGACGGCCGCCTGCGCGCGCATCGGAACCGGCGACTACGAGGCGCGGGTGTCGGGCGGCGGCTCGAGCGAGATCGTTGAGCTCGAGAACGGCTTCAATCGCATGGCTGGCCAGTTGGCGGATATGCACGAGCGTGCGCGGCGGCTGCGCGAGCAGCTCGATGTCGTCCAGGAGGACGAGCGGGTCGAGCTCGCTCGCAACCTCCACGACGAGATCAGCCCGCTGCTGTTCTCGGTCGAGGTGGATGCGATTTCCGTTCAAGAGCTGGCTCAGGCGACCGGGTTGGCCGAGGCAGAAGAGCGTGCAAAGGGAATTCAGTCAGCAGTGGCCGACATGAAGGCCAACGTGAAGCACATCCTCGGTCAGCTCCGGCCTGCTGGGCTCGCGAGCCTCGATCTGCCGAGTGCAATCGCCAATCTCGTCGGCCACTGGAAGGCGCGCAAGCCGGATCTCGTGTTCGAGCTCGACATACCGACCTCGAGCTGGGGCATGCGCCACGATGCGGCGCTTTACAGTATCGTGCGCGAGGGCGTTGCCAACGCGGTCAAGCATGCCGAGGCTAGGCACATCCGGGTCAGCATCCGCGACGGAGGCGACGATGCCCTGGGCATCGAGATCACGGATGACGGCAGGGGGCTCGTGAAGGGCGGTTCGGGCTATGGGATCATCGGCATGAAGGAGCGAGCGGCCCTGCTGGGCGGCACATTGACGGTCGAGAACAGGACAGGAGCGAAGGGCGTCGTCCTTCGAGCCCGGCTCCCCTTGTATTCCGTTCTTCCAACACGCGATCAGGGGCAAAAGCCGGCTTCATGAAAATCCTCATCATCGATGATCACGAGGTGCTCAGGCAGGGCGTGCGCAGACTGCTGCGCTCGATCAGCGGCGCCGAGGTCCACGAGGCCGGCACTGCGCACGAGGCACTGGCAAAGGTGCGCCAGATCATGCCGACCGTCATCGTGCTCGATATCAATCTGGCGGGTAGTAGTGGTCTTGAGCTCCTCCAGCGCCTGAAGGCAGAGCAGCGCAATGCGCGGGTCGTCATGTTCACGATGCATGCCGAGCCGAGCTATGTAGGCCGCGCCCTCCGGGCTGGCGCCGTCGGGTACGTCAGCAAGAGCGCTCCGGCGGCGGAGTTGGTGACCGCCGTCCGTCGCGCCGCCGACGGACAGCGCTACGTGGACAGCGAGCTCGCCAAGGAACTGCTCTTTTCGACGCAGGACGAAGCTGACCCGGTCGAGAAGCTGACGAACCGCGAGGTCGAGATTCTGCGTCTGCTGGGTCAGGGCAAGAGCCTCGCGGAAATCGCCGCGACGTTCGGCATCGCCTACAAGACTGTCGCCAACTCGTGCACGCGGCTCAAGGAGAAGCTCGACCTGGAACGCACCGCGGACCTCATCCGCTATTCGATCGAGGTTCACGGGCAAACCGTCATCGCCCCGCGTGGCGAGCCGCAAGACGAATGAAGCTGGCTTCACGGACAATCAATAGCGCGTGAGCATCGGGTTCCGGGCATAGAACGGGAAGATATCCCATGTCGCCCGAGGCCGACCCGCCGTACGGTCGAAGTGCTTGCAATTGCTTCACGCCGCCGCTGCATTCCCTCCTGTTTGCAGCGGCGTTTTTTTTCCAGAGCGCGTCATGGACTTTGATCCGGGAAAAAGTCCCGATCCTGATCGGGAACTAATCCTGTCGCACAAAACGTCGCACTGGACCAAAGTACGTCCCATCTGCCGCTGGGCGAAACCTCGCTGCCGCAGACGATGATCGTACCGCCGGACGGACCAAGACAAAAAAATCGCATCCAGCCGGGACGCACAAGCAAAACCAGGAGGAAACGGGATGAGTCGTTCACTCGGGCTCGTGACGCTCTACGGGCTGTCCAGTATCGCGGCGTTGGCAGCCAGCCAAGCCATGGCCAACTCCGAAGTCGAGAAGCGCGCCGCCGATCCCAATCAGTGGGCCGCGCCGGGCCGTGACAACAAGCAGACGCGCTTCAGCCCGCTCGGCGACATCAACACGGGCAACGTCAACAAGCTGCAGATGATCTGGTCTCAATCGACCGGCGCTCTCCGCGGCCACGAGGGACAGCCTGTCGTGATCGACAACGTCGGCGGCAAGCCCATGATGTACATGGTCAGCGGCTGCCCCGACATGTCCAAGTGCAACATCGTCCAGGCGCTCGACTTGTCGGATCCCGACAACCCGAAGCAGGTGTGGAACTACGTTAAGAAGACGGACCGCGATGAATCGGCGGTGCCGCGCGCCTGTTGCGATACGGTCAATCGCGGCCCGGCCTACGCCGACGGCAAGGTCATCTACGCCACGCTCGATGGCTATGTGATCGCGCTCGACGCCGTCACCGGCGCCGAGGCCTGGGTGATCAAGCACGCCTATCCAGACAAGGGCGAGACGATCACGAACGCGCCGCTGATCGCCGAGAACCTGGTCATTATCGGCTTCGGCGGCGACGAGTTCGCGGCTCGCGGCCGTGTCACGGCTTATGACATCAAGAGCGGGAAGGTCGTCTGGAACTGCCACTCGACCGGCTCCGACAAGGACGTCTGCCTGACGCCTGAGACCAACAAGGCCAACCCGCACTACGGCACGGCCGGCCAGGATCTCGGCATCAAGACCTTCCCGAACGACGACTGGAAGATCGGCGGCGGTTCGGCCTGGGGCTGGTTCAGCTATGATGCTGAGTTGAAGATGGTCTATTACTCGACCGGCAATCCGGGCCTTTGGAGTCCGTCCTACCGTTGCACGGAGAAGACCCACGACGAGTGCAATACGGGCAAGTTCGACAACAAATGGTCGATGACGATTTTCGGCCGAAAGGTTGACACCGGCGAGGCTGTTTTTGCCTACCAGATGACGCCATTCGATCAGTGGGACTACGACGGCATCAACGAGAACATCCTCGTCGACATGGACGTCGACGGCAAGAAGCGCAAGACGCTGGTTCACTTCGACCGCAACGGCTTCGCCTATGTCCTCGACCGTACCGACGGCACGCTGCTTCGAGCCCACAAGTACGTGACCACGGACTGGGCGGAGAAGATCGACCTCAAGACCGGCCGGCCGGTGAAGGTGCGCGAGCACTCGCCGCTCGAGCGTGGCCGCAACGTCTCGGCTTGCCCGTCGGCGATGGGCGGCAAGGACCAGCAGCCCTGCTCGGTCGATCCCGCCGAGCCGAACAAGTTCTACTGCCCGACGAACAACTGGTGCATGGAGCTCGAGCCTCAGGAGCGTACGCATACCCAGCAGGGAACGGTGTATGTCTTCGCAAACGTCTACATGTATCCCGAGAAGCCCGGCATCACCGGCAAGCTGAAAAAGTTCGACGTTCTGACCGGCACGGCGGACTGGGAGATCCCGGACCAGTATCCGAACTGGGGCGGCTCCCTGACCACGGCCGGTGGGCTGGTCTTCTACGGCTCTCTCGGCGGTGACTTCCGCGCCGTCGACCGCAAGACCGGCAAGGTCGCATGGAGCCGCAAGCTGGCGTCCGGCATCATCGGCAACCCGATCAGCTACAAGGTCAAGGGCAAGCAGTACATCGCGATCCTGTCCGGCATCGGCGGCTGGATCGGCCTGCCCGTCACCGCGGGCCTCGACCTGAGCGACAAGTTCGGCGCGATCGGTGCCACCGCCATGACCAAGGCAGCCAATCTCGACAAGATCCCGCAGGGTGGCACGCTGTTCACCTTCCGCGTGATGGATTGAGAACGGTCGCTGACTGATCTGCCATGACGCCCGGCGGCCATTGTCGTCGCCGGGCGTCATCCTCGTCAGTGGAGTTTCGAGGACGAAATGCAGCCTGCTCGCACGGCCGTCGTGGCACTCTTGGTCCTCCTCGGCACGGTGCCGTCGTTCTCGGATGCTCCAGAGCGGGACGCGAAGCCCCGAAAGGAGCGAGCCGTGGCGTCGGCGCTCGCCAAGCTGCAGGCACAGCTGCCTCTCTCCGCTGCCGATCACACCGCGCTCAAGACCGCGGCGCGCGAGCGCAAAATCGACCAGCTTCGCGTGTGTGGCGACCCCGGCAACCTGCCCCTCTCCAACAATAAGCTCGAGGGTTATCAGAACAAGATCATCGCCATCGTGGCCGAGGCCATGGGGGCGAGTGTCAACTACTATTGGCGCCCCTATACCGAGCGGGGGCTGACGCGGCAGACATTCGACGCCAGCGAATGCGACATCCTGCTGGACATGCCGACGGGCTATGATCGCCTGCTGACGACGGAGCCGATCTATCGCACGACGTACGTGCTCGCCTGGCGGACGGACCGCGGCTTCGATTTCCGCTCCCTCGACGATCCAATGCTGAAGCAACTGCGTGTCGGCGTATTCCAGACCTCCGGCGCCCGCCAGGCATTGGCGCGTCACGGCGTGACGAAAGTGAGCGTCCACACCATCAGCCACGACGCCGACGTCACGCTCGAGCACCAGCCCTGGCGGCAGGTGCAGCAGGTCGTCGACGGCACGTTGGACGTGGTGGCGGTCTGGGGACCATTCGCCGGCTGGCTCAAGGCTCGAGGCGCGCCGATCGAGGTGCGGCCGATCAACGTCATGGATGACGACACGCCGCTCGAGTTCGATCTTTCGATCGGTCTCAGGAGCACCGACCAGATCCTTCGGTACAAGTTCGAGCTGGCCATCGACGACCACAAGCAGGAGATCGAGCGCATCCTGCGCAGCTTCGGCGTGCCGCTGGTCACCTGCAGCCGCTGCACGATCGCGGGAGATCTGCCCGCCCACGGCGTCTACACCAAGCCCGTCGTGAGCGAGCAGCAGGAGCGCGATGTGAGCAAAATCGCTCCCGACCAGCGCGTGACCGCGGAGCGTCTGGAAGCCTGGCTCGCCGAGGGCGCCGACAAAGATCAGGAGCTCGCCAACGCGACGCTCGCCGGCGATATCGCGCGCATGCGGGCTCTGGCCGGCAAGGGAGCGAGCTTGAACAGGCGGGACGCCTTCGGCCTCGCCCCGCTGCATATCGCGGCCAAGGCGCGCAACAAGAGGATGATCGAGGCCCTACTCGATGCCGGCGCCCGGATCGACCTCGCGGATGCCGACGGCTGGACGGCGCTGCACCATTCAATCGCACGCGACGATGCCGACGGCGTCCGGCTGCTGGCCGCCAAGGGCGCCGACACCGCCCGTGCCCTGAACGGCGGCGCCACCCCTCTCGCGATGGCGATCATCGAGGACAAGCTGGACGCCGCCGAGGCGCTGATCGCCTCCGGTGCGCCGATCGACGCAGCGAGCGGGACCGACGGTTTCACACCGCTGATGCTGGCGGCAGGCAAGGAGCCGGTGCAGCTGACGCTGGGCGCCGGCCGCCGCCCGATCGAGAAGGTGAGGCCGGACTACCCGGGCAACCTGGAGATCGCGAGGGCTCTCATTGCAAAGGGTGCCAATGTCAACGCCGTCAGCAACAGCGGGCTGACGGCACTGATGCTGGCAGCCGCCCACAACCAGACACCGATCGTGGGGCTGTTGATCCAGTCGGGTTCCGATGCCGGCCTGCGCGCGAATGACGGCCGCTCGGCGCTGGATATCGCGAAGGCCAACGGCAATGCCACCGTCGTCAGCATGATTGGGCTCCTCGAACAGTCGGGAAACAACTAAAGCACCGCACAGGTCGCAAAGATGTGAAAATGACCGGGAAGAAATCCCGCCCACATATCCTCTATTTCATCCAGACCATTTGCGTGCCTGCAATGGAGACGAATGCTGCGAAGGATCACTCGGCATTCGCGTGAACGAAAGAAGTGGGAGGAGCTGAATGAAGTCGGTTGTGAGGTCGGTTGCCCTGTCGGCGATAGTCTGGGCGGCGGCGGCGGTCACCGGGACGGCCTTGGCTGCGGATGATGCCAAGCCGGCGGCTAGCGAGCCCGCCAAGTCTGCCGAGGCAGCAGCCGGCTCCGCGATGAAGCCGATCGACCGGGTCAAGGCGACCGAGGAGGGCAAACTCAAAAACCCGTTCACGGACAAGCCGGAAGCGATCGAGGAAGGCAGGAAGCTCTATCTCGCGAACAGCTGCAATGGTTGTCACGGCGGTAACGGCGGTGGCGGCATGTGCCCGCCTCTGACCAACGAGGTGTGGGTGTATGGATCAGACGATGACACCCTGTTCCGCCTGATCACGCTTGGCACCAAGGAGCTCCAAGCCACTGGCCGCAAGCGCAAGGGAACCGAAGGCGTCGTCGGTCCCATGCCGCCCTATGCCGATATCATCACCGACGAGGAAAAGCTTTGGAAGATCATTGCGTTCATTCGCTCGGTCTACAACGGCAGCCCGTCTCGTCGGAACTGGTGAAATTGCGGGAGGCGGGATGGCGGTGTCGCTGCCCTTGTTTCGCGTATTCGCGTCGCTCCTCGTCGGTGCGCTGTGCGCCGGTTCTGCCGCGGCAGAGGGCGATGCTCCGGGCCTTGAGGCGTCGATCATCTATCTCGGCAAGCGCTACGAGGAGCCGCAGCCACTGTCGCTCCTCGACAAGATCACCACCGACGAAGGAATCCAGGGCGCGCGCATCGCCATTGACGAGAACAGCCGGACAGGACGACTGATCGGGCATCGCTACCGGCTCGACGAGCAGATCTGGGCGGCGTCCGATGAGCCTGCCGCGAAGAGCCGCGCCAGCCTCGTAGGCTTCGCCAAGGTGATCGTCGCGGATCTCGAAGCGTCGGATCTGCTCAAGCTGGCCGATCTGCCCGAGGCCAAGTCGGCGCTCATCATCGATGTACGGACCCAAGACGACGATCTGCGCGGACCGAACTGCAGGTCGAACGTGCTGCACGTCCGGCCGAGCTACGCGATGAAGGCCGATGCGCTGGCGCAGTATCTGGCCTGGAAGCGGTGGCGCAGCTGGTTGCTCGTGGCGGGTAAGAGGCCAAAGGACCTCGCCTATGCCGCGGCGGTCAAGCGGGCGGCGGCCCGCTTCGGTGGCAAGATCGTCGAGGAGCGGACTTACGCCTACGAGGCAGGCTCCCGCCGTACGGACACCGGGCATCAGCAGATTCAGAAGCAGATGCCGCTCGTCACTCAGGGGGCTGCGGCTCACGACGTGGTGCTTGTGGCCGACGAGGAAGAGACGTTCGGCGAGTATCTCCTCTTCCGCACCTACGAGCCGCGGCCCGTCGCCGGCACGCATGGCCTCGTCGCCACGGCATGGCATCGCTCGTTCGAGGAGTACGCGGCGACGCAGATGCAGAACCGCTTCGAGCGTCGCGCCAACCGCAGCATGACCGAGCGTGACTACACGGCTTGGCTTGCCGTGCGCATCGTGGGCGAGGCCGTGACGCGCACGGGCAAGGCGGACGCACGCAGCCTTCGCGACTACATCCTGTCCGACGCCTTCGAGGTCGCGGGCTTCAAGGGCCAGGGAATGAACTTTCGCAAGTGGGACCTTCAGCTCCGCCAGCCGTTACTGATCGCCGGCCCGCGGGCGATGGTCTCGATCTCGCCGCAGGAGGAGTTCCTGCACCAGCACTTTCTGACCGACACGCTTGGCGTCGACAGGCCGGAGACCAAATGCAAGCTCGACTGACCAACCGGGCGCTCGTCCCAGGCCGGGCCATCACGGAGCTGGCGCGTATCGCGGCAGCAGCGTGGCTGCTCGTGGCGGCCGGGCCCGCCCTCGCGTTGACGCTCTTCATCAGCAACGAGAAGGACAACACGGTTTCCGTCCTGGACGGCGATACCCTGCAGCTCAGGAAGCTCATCCAGACCGGCAAGAGGCCGCGGGGTATCGTGATCTCGCCCGATCACAAGGAGGTCTTCGTCTGTGCCGGCGACGATAACCGCATCGACGTGATCGACGCCGAGACGCTGGAGATCACGAGGCACCTCGACTCCGGGCCCGACCCCGAGCTTCTGGACATCGACGGCAAGGGCGAGCGTCTCTACGTCGCCAACGAGGACGACGCCATGGTCACGGTCATGGACCGCAAGTCGGGCAACGTGCTGCAGGAAGTGCAGGTGGGAGTCGAGCCGGAGGGCATGGCAGTGAGCCCGGACGGTGGCGTGGTCGTCGCGACGTCGGAATCGACGAGCATGGCGCACTTCATCGATACGACGACCTTCAAGGTGGTGGCCAACGTCCTGGTAGATTCCCGGCCGCGCGTCGCGGAGTACACCAAGGACGGGCGCTTCGTATGGGTCTCGGCGGAAGTCGGCGGCACCGTCGCCATCATCGATGGCACGACGCGCAAGGTGGTCGAACGGATCAGGTTCGACATCCCGAGCGTGCGGCCGGAGTTGATCCAGCCGATGGGCATACGCTTCACCAACGACGGCCACCGAGCCTTCGTCGGCCTGGGGCGGGCCAACCGCATCGCGGTCATCGACGTCGCGAGCCGCAAGGTCACGGGGTACATCCTGGTTGGCCACCGGCCTTGGCACATGGCGATCTCGCCGGATGGGGCGAAGCTTTTCACGGCGAATGGCTTGACCAACGATCTTACGGTTATCGACACGGCATCGCTCAAGGCGGAGAGGTCGGTGCCGGTCGGCCGCTTGTCATGGGGCATCGCAGTCAAGCCTTGAGGGTGGAATGAACAGGCGAAAGCTCTTGCTTCAAGCATTCCTGATTGCGGCGGCCGGTCCGGCTGGAGCCAGTGAGCAGGAAGCGCGTCCCGAGGCCAAGCCCAAATTCGCGATCGACGCCACCACGCGCAAGGCGATGCTCGCCCTTCGTGCCGTTGTCTTGAAGCATCACACCCTCATCACGCATCGCCGCATCTCCAATGATGGTGCGAAACGGTTCGCAGAGGAGATTCAGGCCCTCGTCGACAGCGCTGCGGGCGGCGTGGTGCTCGAGGGGCGGGAGCGGGCTGCACTCAAGGCGATCCTCGCCGAGATCGAGGGGGGAGCGCTGGCGATCCAGCACGCTCCGGCCACCATGGGGGCCATCGATGGCATGCTCCGCATCGATGCCGCTCTTGCCCGCTATGGGGCAGAATTCGAGGATCCGGCATGGCAGCCACTGCGCTAACGTCCTGTCGAGCGGCGGCTTGGATGCTCGCTGGTAGCGTGATGCTGCCGCTTGCGCAGCACGGGCTCGCTTTTCCCGCGTTGGCGAGCGGCGAGACGTCGCCGCCGGCCGCCCATGCCACGCGACAGCGGGAAGCCGCCGAGCAGCTTCTCCGCCTGGGAGGCGAAGCCATGGCCGGCGGCGACTTCGCGCTGGGACGTGCGCGGTTCGAGGCTGCGCTGGCTCACGACCCGGACGACCCGGTGCTGCATTACAACCTGGGCCTCGCCTATCATCGCCTGGAGAAGTTTGGTGAGGCTGTGGCGTCGTACGATCGCGCGCTCGCCCTTCGGCCCGACAGCTGGCTTGTGCTGATGAACCGCGGCATTGCCTATTCGGCACTCTCGGACACATCGTCCGCGCTCGCCGATCTCGACCGTGCGGCGATCCTGGCTCACGACGAGAAGGACGTCTTCTTCAATCGCGCTCTCGTGCGCGGCCGAGCAGGGAGCCTCGAAGGAGCGCTCGACGACCTTCGGCACGTGATCGCGCTCGACTGCAACGATCACCCGGCCCGTCTGCTGCGCGCGAGATTGCTCCGACACCTCGGGCACGGCGCTGAGGCCGAAGCCGATATCGCGGCGGCTCGCCGGATCGAGGCCGCCCGTGCCGTCGGCCGTGAAGAACCTTGTGACGGCACATCCAGGACCCCTGCAAACTGAAGGAGCTGAACATGATCCGCGCATTCGTGCTCGTCTTCGCACTGATCCTGACCACGGGTATCGGCGAGGCGGCGGAAAAGAAGAAGAAGGGCACGCGCTTCTGGAACTTGACCGGAGAGACGATTTCGAGGTTCGAGCTTGCCAAGGCAGGCACGACGGAATGGGGCCCGGATCACTGCAAGAATGAGAAGGACGGCACGTCGGAGCACGACGAGCGCATGCGCATCGAGGGGGTCGCGCCGGGTCTGTACGACGCACGCATGACATTCGTGGACGGCCGCCTCTGCTATGCGCGCGGCCTCGAGGTGAAGGAGGGCGAGGTGTTCTCGGTTGAGCACGATCAGCTCAAGGATTGCGTCGCCAAGCAGTAGGGAGAAGCACGTGCGCGCGCGGCAAAAGAACACTGGTGGCTCGGCGGTGTTGTCAGCCCTCGCGGCCCGGCTCCTCGTCGTCATTGTGAGCATGGTCGCCTTCCGGCCAACGCTTGCGGAGGAGGCTGCCATCGAGGCGCGCCACGTTTTGGCGGGACATACCGCTGATCTGGCCGACATCAACTTCAGTCCCGACGGCCAGCGCCTCGTCACGGCTTCCGCCGACAAGACGGCGCGAATCTGGAGCACTGTATCGGGGCAGTTGATCGCCACGCTCGAAGGGCACAGCGAAGGGTTGAGGGCGGCTTCCTTCAGTCCGTCCGGAAGGGTGCTGCTGACGGCATCGCGCGACGGAACGGCCCGGCTGTGGAAGGCGGACACCGGCCAGCTGGCGGCTTCGCTGGAGGGGCACGCCGAGATGCTCGAGGATGCCGCTTTCCATCCTTCGGGAACGCTGGTGGCAACGGCATCCCGCGACGGAACGGCGCGTCTTTGGAACGTCGAGAACGGTCAGCTGATCACGGTGTTGTCCGGCCATGGCAACGCGGTGATGCGCGTCGCGTTCAGCCCGGATGGCCGGTTGGCCGCGACCGCGTCCTCCGACCGGACAGCAAGAATCTGGGATGCCCGCACGGGCCGTCCGCTATTCACGCTCACGGGACATGGCGGGGTCGTGCACTGTGTCGCCTTCAGCCCGGATGGGAGGATGCTGGCCACGGGCTCGTCTGACAGGAAGCTCCGCCTTTGGGACGCGCAGAAGGGCTCTCAGATCGCCGTCCTGTCCGGGCACGAACGAGGCGTGTTGCGCGTCGTCTTCAGCGCCGACGGACGGCGGCTTGCCACGGCATCCAGCGACAGGAGCGCCATCGTCTGGGATCTCGGGACAGGCAATCCGGTCTCTGTGCTCAAGGGGCACCAGCGTCCCGTAATGGACGTAGCCATCAGCAGCGACGGCAGCCGGGTGCTGACCGGGTCTCACGACAGTACTGCGCGGTTCTGGGACGCCGATCATGGTGAGACGATCGCAGTCCTGCGCGGTCACCTCAAGGAGATCGAGAGCGTTTCATTGAATGCTGATGCAAGTATCGCCGCGACGGCTTCATCCGACGGCCTTGCGCGGCTCTGGGCGCTGAAGCCCTAGCCAACTCAGTCGGCATGCTAGGACACAAGTGGACGGCGTCAGCATGCGCCGTCCTCCTTGTCATCATCAATGGCAAGATATTACCTTAGGACACGCAACAGCGCCTTGCCGGCGCTCGTGCTTAGTTCCTTGCATTCGATCGTGGTGTCACCATCCTTGTTGGCGGCCTTGAAGCGGGCCTCGACCACCGCAAGATACTCGTTCAGGTCAAGCGTCTTGTCCTTGTCCGGATCGGCCGCCGCGAGTTCCTTTGCACTGAGCCTGTCACGCAGTTCGGCCCTGTCGAGCGTGGCGTCCTTGTCCTTCTCCAGCTTCTTGAACAAGATTGTCGCGGCTTTTTTTGCCTCGGCCAAATCGAGGTGACCGTCGTTGTCGGGATCGACGGCTTTGATTGCCTTGCAGAGCTTGGCCGACTTGGCGGTAGCCTCGGCTGGGTAGAGAGCCGGGACGCCGAAAGCGACGGCGACGAGAGCGGCTGCAGCTAGTCGAGCAACCTTCATAACGACCTCCTGATTTTGCGCAGGATTCGGTGCGCATGAACAGGGTAGCGGCTCGGTTACATCCTTGGTATGCGGCATGATAGGATAGCCAACGACTGCTGTCGGGATCTGATGTCCGGGTGCAATCAAATGACACCGACGGCCCGCGCCTTGCGAACGAGGTCGGTCAGGTTGTCCGCTCCGAGCAGGCGGCGCATGCGGGCGCAAGCCTTCGTAACGGTTTTGTACGAAAGCCCGACGCGCCCGCTCACCTCCATGAGAGTCAAGCCCTCAAGCAGGAGGCGCAGCACCTCAAGCTCCCTTTCCGACATCGAGCAATTGTCGACGCTGAATTGAGCTGAAGAGGCGTGCTGGAGCAACGCGGCGCAATAGTGGGTACCGCCGGCAGCGATGGTCGAAACGGCGGCCACCAATTCGGCGGGATCGGCACACTTTCCAACATGCCCCATAGCGCCGCACTGCATGGCCTTGAAGGCGAAGCCATTGGCGTCGTGCATGGTGAAGATCAGGATCTTCGCATGTGGATCCGAGACGAGCAGCTGGCTTGTGAGATCGAAGCCGGAGCCGTCGGGCAGATTGATATCGATGATGGAAACTGTTGGACGCCAATGCCGGTGGGCCGACAAGGCTTGTGCGCATGTGACGGCGCACAAGACCTCGTTCTCACCCTCGGCTTCGAAGAGCCGCCTGCAACCGGCGGCGATGACAGGATGGTCGTCCACGATGAGAATCTTCAAGGCGGTTGCCCTTTGTGACAGAGCTGATCGCGTAGCGGGAAAGACCGGCAAGTGAGAATAGGAATAACCCCCGCCACCTTGCTTTATGACCGATGCATTCGTCAGTCGCGCACCTCAGCTTCCAAAATTTCACCTATTCAAGGGGCAACTTCCGACGCAATCTGTACAGGATTGCGGAACGCTTCGAGCAACAGTCGCATCGGCTCCTGCGCACGGTGGATCAGCTTCTCCCACCGCGTGGGGTGTCGCCCCGCCCGCACGCTACCCAACCCGAGGCTCTCCAGGTCACCGGGTCCCGGCGGCGGGCGGGCTGCAATTTGACGGGGCCTTGCTCAAATTGGCGCCGCAGAAGAGATCCCGTGGGCGAGTGCTGGAACAGCTCGGCTGAAATGCCGGCTATCTATTGAACGAGAATTCGGCTGCCGTCCGCCCCCATGGCTTCACCACCCTTGAGTTCGCCGCAAGAGGGATCTACGTATCGTCCCGTTTGGTCGATGATGCGCTTGACGACGCGGGTCTGTTCGCCGCTTTCAGTTAGCCGCCAAGTGCTGCTTTCGATATGAACCTTGAATGAAGCCTGGAAATCTCCGCGCATCTCGGTGCGGCTATTCACATTCGCTTTACTCATCGTGCATTCCGCATCGACGATGATTGCCTCGTCGGAACGCTTGATGTCGTAGCTCTTGCAGTTTGCGCGGTGCTCGGCGACGCTCGACTGGACTGTATTGCGCTCCATCCCGGCGTCGACACACATCTTTAGCACCTGCTCGCGCGGGCCGGAGCCGTCGTCCATGGACGTGGTTAGCTCCCACAGGCCAGCCTTGCGCTTCGGCAGCTCCGCTTGCTCCGCCGACGCGGTACCGGCAAGGATCAGGGTGGCACACAGCGCCGTAGGGATGGCAATGATCACACGCGGTCTCAAGGATCTCTCCCGTGGCTCAACACACCTTCGAGGCCGTATCGCACCGGCCCTCGACGTTGAGCAACCGCTTCCGCATTGCCAGGCAGACAACAAAATGTCATCGCCATTTCGGGAAATTTTCCCATTTAGCGGTTCGGGCGCCCCGTCTACCTTAGGCTGTTACAAATATTGGTGAAATGCCGGTCTCGCCGACGTCCGAGCGCGACGGGCGATCGAACGGCTCACTTCAAGAGGTCCGCGCCGGTGCGCATTAAGTCCCAAACGCCGCGTTCGCTTTCGAGCGAGCTCGTGACGTCAATCACCGCCCTGCTCGTCGCCATCCTGCTCCTAGGCGGGGCTCTCACCTATATGCGTGCGGTGTCCAAGGTTTCGACCGAGATGCGGGCCGCCGTGGCTGTCGGCGCGCGCGTGGCCCACAATGCCGTCGATGACGTCGAGGAGCGCACCGACCCGGGGCGGCGACTGAGCCTTCTCGTCGCCGATTTCGATGGCGACCGGCATCTCCGGGCCATACATCGCGGGCCCGACGGCAACGTCGTGGCGATGTCCCGCATCGAGGCGCCGGAAGCGGGTGTCCCGCCATGGTTCCAGAAGTTGTTCGGGGGCGAGCCGATCGTCGCGCCCGTACCCCTGCCGAAGGTGTTCGAAGGTTTGGGAACGCTGACGTTCGAGACCGACTCCCACAATGAGGTGGCCGAGCTATGGACCGAGGTTGTCCTCATGCTCGGGCTGCTGGCGTCGTTTTGCGTTCTGACGCTCATTCTGGTCCGCCGGGTGATCCGGCGCGCCGTGCGACCGCTCGATGGCCTGTCGGCGGCGTTGGTCAGCATAGGGCGCGGCGAGCGGGTGGCTCCGATGGGCGAGCAAGGGCCGCTCGAACTCGTGCGCATCTACCGCGGCTTCAACGACATGGTCGAGCAGCTGCGCGGGTCCGAGCAGCGCAGCCAGATGCTGGCCGAGCAGCTCAACACCGTGCAGGAGGAGGAGCGCGCCGATATCGCCCGTGACCTGCACGACGAGATCGGGCCGTTCCTGTTTTCGGTCGATGTCGATGCCGCGACGATCGAGCGAACGGTGGAGCAGGGCAACTACGACGCCATTCCGCCCCGCGTCGCCATGATCCGATCCTCTGTCCGCCACATGCGTGAGCACGTCAAAGGCATACTGCGCAGGCTTCGCCAGGGAGAGCTGACGGACCTCGGCCTCAGCGAGGCGGTTTCCGGTCTCGTCGCCTTCTGGCGCTCACGGCAGTCCGGCGTCGTCATCGCGGCCACCATTCCAGCAGAAGGCTTCGGGCCGCGGCTCGACGACACGGTCTATCGCGTCATTCAGGAGAGCCTGTCGAATGCGATCCGGCATGGCCAGCCGAAATCGGTTTCGATCGCCGCCGAGTGTAGCCGGCAAGGCCGCGTCGTGGTGACCATCACCGACGACGGCTGCGGGCTCAAGAGCGAGTTCGGCCGGTCGGGCTTCGGCATCGCAGGCATGCGCGAGCGCGTTGTTTCTCTCGGTGGCACGCTGCTGGTCCAGAACCGTGCCGGGATCGGCGGGACGATCGTGACCGCCAGCATGCCGCTTGAGGGCGGGATGCTGGTGCCCGCCAGGGAGCGCGAGGCTGCATGAAAGTGCTTCTCATCGACGATCATGTCGTCGTGCGCGAAGGGGTGCGCCGTCTGCTGTCGAGTGTGCATGGAATCGAGGTGAGCGAGGCCAGCAACGGTCACGAGGCGCTGTCGGCGCTGCGGCTGGAGACGCCTGATGTCATCCTCCTCGATCTCAATCTTGAAGGTATGGGAGGACTCGAGCTGCTGCGACGCATGCTTGCCGAAAACGATCGGCTGCGGATCATCGTCTTCAGCATGCACTCAGACACCATGTACGCCGCGCGAGCCATGCGGTTCGGGGCGCGCGGCTACGTGAGCAAGAGCGCCAGCGCCGACGAGCTCGTCGCGGCCGTCAAGCGGGTCGCCGAAGGGGGGCGCTATGTCGAGCGAGAAATTGCCGAGCAACTCGCTTTCGCTCCGGCTGGAATCGAGGATCCCCTCCGTCAGCTGTCGGCCCGTGAAATGGAAATTCTTCGCCTTCTGGGCGATGGAAAAAGTATGGCGGCCATCGCTGATACGCTCGGCGTTGCCTACAAAACCGTGGCCAACACCTGCAGCTCGATGAAGACGAAGCTCGGACTGTCGCGGACGGCCGATCTCATCAGGCTATCGATAGAGAGCCGTAGTCTCCAGTAGCGTTATCACGGGTCTCAAAGCATCGTGATAATTCTGAGAGACATTCAGGAATTACTCCCAGAAGCCAGAGGAACTCCTCCTCTAGTCTAATCTCTCCCGACTGCCTACCGTGTCCACGTCCCTGAGAGCGGGATCGGCGGCGAAAGCAAGACGGTGAGTTGCCGCGTCCCAAATCGACGGGTTCTACGAAAGCTCGCGGTTGCTATTCGACGCTGCTTTCGGCGCTCGTCGCCGATTCCGGTCGGCGATGCGGCTATCGACGTCTCTTCGCTGGGCGAGCAAGCAGAGAATCAACGGAGGAGACAACGGATGCTCAAGCGGACTTTCCGTTTGGCGCTTCTGCTCGGGGCCGCGACGGCCTTCGCGGGCGGCGCGTTTGCGAACCAGGAGATCGAGCAGCGGGCCAAGAACCCGGATCTCTGGCCGGCCCCAGGCCGCGACAACCAGGGCACGCGCCATTCGACGCTTGCCGACATCAACGCCGGCAACGTCGGCAAGCTCAACTACGTCTGGTCCCAGTCGACCGGCGCGCTCCGCGGCCACGAGGGTCAGCCCGTGGTCGTCGAGCACGGCGGCAAGCCGATGATGTACTTCTCGTCGGGCTGCCCCAACATGGCCCAGTGCAACATCCTGCAGGCCCTGGATCTTAGCGATCCCGACAGCCCCAAGCAGGTGTGGAGCTACGTCAAGAAGACCGATCGTGACGAGTCGGCCGTTCCGCGCGCCTGCTGCGACACCGTCCACCGCGGCGTGAACTACGCCGACGGTAAGGTCGTCTACCATACCCTCGACGGCTTCGTGATCGCGCTCGACGCTTCGACCGGCAAGGAGGTCTGGGTTGTCAAGCACGCCTATCCGGAGAAGGGCGAGACCATAACCGGTCCGACACTCATCGCCGAGAACCTCGTCATCGCCGGCTTCGGCGGCGACGAGTTTGCCGCTCGCGGCCGACTGACGGCCTATGACCTGAAGACTGGGAAGGTAGTGTGGAATTGCCATTCCACGGGCGCCGACAAGGATGTCTGCCTCACGCCCGAGACCAACAAGGCCAACCCGCACTTCGGCACAGCGGGCTCGGATATCGGCATCAGCAGCTATCCCAAGACGCACGGTGGCGAGTGGAAGATCGGCGGTGGCTCCTACTGGGCGTGGGGCACCTACGACCCGGAGCTTAAGATCGTCTACTGGTCGACCGGAAACCCCGGCCATTGGAGCCCGGCCTACCGCTGTGGCTACGAGGGAGCCGACCTGACGCACGAGAAGTGCAATGACGGAAAGTACGACAATAAGTGGTCGATGACCATCTTTGCCCGCAAGGTCGACACCGGCGAGGTCGTCTGGGCCTATCAGATGACGCCGTTCGATCAGTGGGACTATGACGGCGTGAACGAGAACATCCTCACCGACATGGAGATCGACGGCAAGAAGGTGAAGGCACTGACGCACTTTGACCGCAACGGCTTCGCCTACGTGCTCGACCGAACGAACGGCACTCTGCTGCGCGCCAACAAGTTCGTCACGGTCAACTGGGCGGAGAAGGTCGATCTTAAGACCGGCCGTCCGGTCAAGGTGAAGGAGCACTCGCCCTTCGCCCGCAATGCGAACACCCAGGCGTGCCCGTCGGCGATGGGCGGCAAGGACCAGCAGCCGTGCTCGGTCGATCCCAAGGAGCCGAACAAGTTCTATTGCCCGACCAACAACTGGTGCATGGAGGACGAGCCGCAGGAGCGTACCCACACGCAGCAGGGCACGGTCTACGTGTTCGCCAACGTGTACATGTATCCCGAGAAGCCCGGCATCTCCGGCAAGATTAAGAAGTTCGACGTGCTGACCGGCACGGCTGACTGGGAGATCCCGGATCCCTATCCGAACTGGTCCGGCACGCTGGTCACCGATGGCGGCCTGATGTTCTATGGCTCCAACGGCGGTGATTTCCGCGCCGTCGACCGGAAGACCGGCAAGGTGATTTGGACCAAGCGTCTCGGCTCGGGCATTATCGGCAACCCGATCACCTACAAGGTCAAGGGCAAGCAGTACGTGTCGATCTTCGCCGGTCTCGGCGGCTGGATCGGCATCCCGGTCACCGCCGGTCTCGACATGAGCGACAAGTTCGGCGCCATCGGTGCCACCGCTATGGCCAAGGCGACCGAGCTCGACAAGATCCCGCAGGCCGGAATGCTCTACACGTTCCGCGTCAGCGATTGACCCTGAACGCTCAGTCCTTAGAGAAACAAACGCGGCGCCCGGTGTCCGTCACCGGGCGCTGTGGCGCGCTCAATCCGGTCTTCCGAGTGGTCGAGAGGCCCAGCCATGATTACATACAGCCGATCTGCGCCCGCCTTCGTGGCGTCCGCGCTACTCTCATCAGCATCGATGCTGACTGGAGCCTCAACCGCCGCCGAGCCGAAGTCCCTCGATTTTCTCAAATCCAAGCCGTACGATCAGCTCACTCCCGCCGAGATCACCGCAGCTAAGAACGCCGCCAAGAAGCGTCGTTTCGAGCAGATCACCTTCTGCGCCGATCCAGGCAACATGCCGCTGTCCAACAACAGGCGCGAAGGGTACCAGAACAAGATCGCCGAGCTGGTGGCCGCGAAACTGGGAGCCCGGGCCAATTTCTTCTGGCGGCCCTATATCGAGCGCGGGCTGACGCGCGAGACCTTCGACAACCACGAGTGCGACGTGTTGCTCGACATGCCCGTCGGGAGTGGCTCGGTTCTGCTGAGCATGCCCATCTATCGGTCGACATATGTTCTCGCCTGGCGCACCGACAGGAGCCTCGGGATCGAGAGCCTCGACAATCCAAAACTCAAGAGCCTCAAGATCGGCGTCTTCCAGCACTCGGCGATGCGCATCGTGCTTTCCCGGCGCTCCATCCCGGAGTCAGATATCGCCATCATCACGCCCGACGCCGACTTGCGGCCGGAGAACCAGCCGTGGCGGCAAGTCCAGAAGGTGGCTGACGGCAATCTCGATATCGCGGCGGTATGGGGGCCATTTGCCGGATACGTCAAGTCGAAGCTCGGACAGCCTTTGACACTCAAGCCGACCAATCTCATGGACGACCAGACGCCCCTGGAGTTCAGTCTGGCCTTCGGCATCCCGACCACCGACGTAGTCGTCAAGTTCGCGCTCGACATGGCGCTGGACCAGGCGAGAAGCGAGATCGCCGCCATCCTCGCCGATTTCGGCGTGCCGCTCGTCTCCTGCAGCGACTGCATCGTTGCGGGCGACCTGCCTTCTCACGGCAGCTACGACCGGGCCATCGAGGCAGCGTACACAGAGCGCTTCCTGAAACCCGCGGAATACGTGACGCTGAACGATGCGGCGAGTGCCGACCAGCGCGTTGACGAGAAGCGCGTTTCCGAGTGGCTGGCCCAGGGTGCGATCCTCAACGAGGAGCTCGAGAACGCCGTAACCGCTGCTGACCGTGAACGGGTGGCGCTGCTGATCGCCAAGGGTGCCGACGTCAATCGTCTGGGCAAGGGCGGCGAGGCGCCAATCCACATCGCGGCGCAGAACCGGCATTCGGATCTGGTTGCCCTGCTGCTCGAGAGAAAGGCCGATCCCAATCTCGCCGACTCGGACGGAATGACTGCGCTGCTCTACGCGGTGATGCGCAATCATGTGCCGTCGATCCAGGCGCTCGCAGCCGCGGGCGCCGACCTTTCGAAGCCGGGCAGGGACGGCCACGCCCCGATCCTCATCGCACTGATGGAAGGCAAGCTGTTCGCGGCACAGGCCCTGATCGAGCTGGGTATCGACGTCAATGCGCGCTCAGGCTCCGAGAAGCTGACGCCGTTGATGGTTCTTGCCTCCCAGCTCACACCGCAGCAGCGCGTGTCCCGCATCGCCGGCGGGCCGAGCCCGGCCGAGCTCGCAGGCCTGCTCATAAGGAAGGGCGCGGACGTCAATGCCCAGTCCCACCAGGGCGTCACGGCGCTGATGATCGCCGCGGGACACGACAACACGCCGCTGATCGGCCTTCTCGCTCAGTCCGGCGCCGATTTCGAGCTGCGCAACAGCGCCGGCCAGACCCCGGCGGATGTCGCCGCCATCAGCGGCTCGGAGCACGCCGCGAAGATGCTCCGGATCATGCACCGGTCATCGCCACTGGGGATGCGCTGATGCGTTGGCAAACCCGGCGTGGAACGAGACCGCTCACCTCCCGGTGCGGCAGGGCGGGCATTGCCTTCGCGCTGCTCGTCTTCCCGGCCATCGCCTCCGGCCCTTCCGGGGCGCTGGCAGCCAAGCTGTTCTTGAGCAACGAGCGCGACAACACCGTTACCGTCGTCGATAGTAAGACGCTCGAGACCATCAAGACGATTTCCGTCGGGCGTCGGCCGCGCGGAATCGTCGCCACGCCTGACCAGCGCGAGATTCTAGTCTGCGCCGGCGACGACGACCGCGTCGACGTGATCGATGCCGTCAAGCTCGAGGTCGTGCGGAGCATGGACTCCGGGCCGGACCCAGAGTTTCTTGCCGTCGATCCGGCAGGGGAGCGCATCTACGTCGCCAACGAGGACAACGACCTCGTCACCGTGCTCGAGCGCCATTCCGGCAAGGTGGTTCGCGAGATTCCGGTCGGCATCGAGCCCGAAGGCATGACGGTGAGTGGTGACGGGCGCACGGTCGTCGCCACCTCCGAGTCGACGAGCATGGCGCACTTCATCGATACCTCGACCAATGAGGTGATCGCCAACGTCCTGGTCGACACCCGGCCCCGCGTGGCCGAGTTCACGAGCGACGGCAAGTTCGTCTGGGTCACCGCGGAGGTCGGCGGCACTCTGGCGATCATCGATGCCGCCACGCACCAGGTGGTCAAGAAGGTCCAGTTCGAGATCCCAGGCGTGCGCAGCGAGTTGATCCAGCCGATGGGCATCCGCTTCACGAAGGACGAGAAGATCGCCTTCATCGCGCTCGGCCGCGCTAACCGTATCGCGGTCATGAACGTCGCCAAGCGGGAGATCGAGCGCTACATTCTGGTCGGCCAGCGCCCGTGGCATCTCGCGCTCGATCCCGCGGGTCGAAAGCTGTACACGGTCAACGGTCTAACCAACGACCTGACTGTCATCGACGTGGAATCGATGAAGGCGGAGAAGTCCGTGACCGTGGGCCGGCTGCCCTGGGGCATTGCGGTCGTGCCGTGACGGCCGTTGCAGAAGCGGCCGCCGGCGGAGCGCGCCGGTGGCCGAGTGTTTGGCCAGCCCCATTCAGCGCCGCTTGGCGATGCGCTGGAACTTCTTCTTCTTCTCCGCTGGGGGCGCCTTTTCGGCCTTGGCAGCACCGGCCTTGCCCGGCTGCATCAGCTTATCCACGACGTGGACCACGCCGTTGTCGGCCACCAGGTCGAGCCGATAGAGCGCGGCATCACCGGCCTTGAGGACCGTGCGCTTGTCGATGCTAATGGCTTTGGCTCCGAGGCTCGGAACGGTGAAGCGCGCCTGCTTGGCGGCGACCAGTTTTTTGCTCGAATAGTCGCCCCGCACGATATGCCCCTTCAGAAAAGCGGTCAGGGAGCTCCTGTTCTTTGCATCCAGAAGCGAGGTCCACTGGCCTTCGGGCAATGCCTCGATCGTGGCGTCGGTCGGCGCGAAGACCGTGTATTTGCCGGTGGCCAGTGTCGCGTCGAGCCCTGATGTGCGCAAGGCGCCCGAGAACTTCGACAGGCCGGGCTGGCCCGCGATGGTATCCATGAGATTGCCGGCACTAGCGCTGCTTTGAGGGAGTGCGGCGACGGCGAATGAGAACGCAAACAGCGACGTGATGAGGCGCATGTCGATGAAGTTTCCTTGTTCCAGGGTCACGGAGCAATGCCGGCTGATCAAGCTGAGCGGAATATCCAAATCAGAACCGCTGGCAAAGGCCATGGGAATAGTTCCCGGAATATCATCGGTCTGAAGAAGTGTCCGGCAATTGCCGCTGGATATTCCCGATTCTTGCGTCCGCGATCAGCCGCGTATCCGTCCCGCTGACCTCGGTCACGAATTTGCGCCGGAAGGCGTTGCCGAAATCGTCATAGCCGTTGGCCGCGACGAGAAAGGCGGCAGGACCGCCGATGACGTGGAGGCGGTACCACTCCTCGATCGTGATGCCCGCCATGTGAGGCTCGAGCTTGAGCTCCTCCCAGCCGAATCCCGGCGCGCGATAGGCACCGGTGCCGACGAAGTCGTTGCCGTTGCGGATCGGCAGGCCGTTGATCGTGACGCGGGCGTCGACCAGCTTGTCCCTCTCCTCCTCCGTGCGAGCAGCGCCGCTGCAGTTGTCGGGGCCGTCACCAGACACGTCGAGCACGAGCTTGGCAGGTGTGCCTGGGAGTGAACGGAAGAGCCCTTCCCGGGCATCGCGCATCATGCGCGCCATGCAGGTGAACTCGCCGCTGACATGGGGCAACTCGCGGATGGATTGGGCCACCCGGAGCGCGTCGGCCCTGCTGGCGATCACCTGCCACGGCATCACCTCCGTGCTGGTGTCGGCCCACGCCAGCATCGCCACGAGAATGGAGCCGTGCTCGCCGCCGAGGATCGATTTGACGACATCCTCGTCCTCGAGTGCCCTGGCGATGCCTTCCATCTGAACCCGGTAGCGCATCTCGTCGACCGAGCCGGAGACATCCACGGCAAGGACGAGCGCGACGTCGTAGGCTCGACCGGGACGGGCGAGCGCGACCGCCCACCCGGCCCAAAGCACCGCGAGCAGTCCAGCAATCCGACGCGCTGTGACCGCCGTCATCGGGCCGCTCCGCCTCAGTCCTTCGGCCGCGTCTCGATGTACGTGCGGATGGCCCACATTGCCTCCTGGCTCAAGAGGCTGTCGAAGGGCGGCATTTTCTGGCGCTCGCCGACCACGGCGCCGAAGCGGATGCGCTGAAGGAACCAGCCGTCGCCGTCCTGGGTCGCCTCGAGGTAGCGCAGATCCGGAGCCATGCCGCCTGACTTCACGTCGAGGCCGTGGCAGCGGGCGCAATTGGAGTTGTAGCCCCGCGACCCGATCTCGTTGGCGATATCGACAAGCTTGGCATCCTTGCCGCGGTATGGGTTCTCGAACAGCCAGTCGGCGCCAAGGGAAGGCAACCCGGCCGTGTCGACCGGCTGGGGTGCGCCGTCGCCGTGCGCGCGGGCCAGGCTGGCCGACGCCATGAGGCCGAGCAGCGCGGCGCAGATCAGTCTCAAGTTCAGCATTTTCTTCGCTCTCGGGCGCTTGTCATTCGGGTATGAGCCAGATGCGCCACCCTTCGGCGGCGTTGACCTGCAGGAAATAGGTGCCGGGCTGCGCGATCCGATACGTATCCTCGCCGCCGCCGCCAATGTGCAGGTTTTGGACGACATTGCCGGCGGAATCCTTGAGGTAGAGAACGAAGATCACGCCATCGCTGCGAAAGCGCAGGATGTGGGGACGGTTGATGGTGAAGGGCTCTGTGACGGCGTTTCGCCGTCCTTCGAATTTCGGCGGGGTCAAGCGATCGCCGAGAGCGTCGAAGCATTTCAGTCTTTCGTCATTCGGCACCACGGCCCTGCAGGCCCGCAGCTCTTTCTCGATGCCGGCCTGCCGATCGTCTGCAGGTCCGCAAGCCGGACTGAGACCGAGCGCGATAGCAAAGGGCAAAAGCCATTTCATTCATTGCCCTTCACCTTGGCTTGGTGTTTGGCCTCGATCTCCCAGGCACGGGGGCCGTGCTGCCAATCGTGCGGGCACCCTTTGCAGCCGTCCATGATGGCATCCTGGAATATTGTGAATCGCAGAAGCGCGCCCTGCATGTCGACATCAGCCAGATTAGCGTCGTATAGCTTGGCTTCCTGCAGGTCGGCGTTGACGAGCTTGGCACGCAGGAAATTAGCGCTATTAGCGCGCATCATTTCGAGGTTTGCAGCGGTCATGTCCGTGTCGGTGAAGTCGGCCCGTGCCGTACGAGAGAAAGAAAGGTCAGCGCCGCGCAGCGTTGCTCCTCTCAACTTCGAGCCCTGCATGAAGGCGGTGTAGAGCTTAGCTCCCTCGAGGTTCGCGCCTTCCAGATTGGCGCCGGAGATATTGGCGTGGCGCAGGTCGACGCGGGCGAGATTGGCTTTCGAGAGGTCGGCGCCGCGCAGATCGGCGTCCTTAAGGTCGGCGTGGCGCAAGTCGGCTCCGGGACACTTTGTCTTCGGGGCGATCGCGCAGCCCGAGACGACCCATGGGTTCGGCCGCTCTTCCTTGTTTACGATCACCTCGTGCGCATTTGCGGAAGTAGCCGGCAGACAAAGGTGAAAGACGGCGAAGGCAGTGAAGAAAAAAATCCAGCGAGACGCTTCGACAACCGACGTCGTGATGCGAATTGGCATGGACCCGGGTCCTTATCAAGAAGAGCACGTCGTGCAGGCGCTAAGCGCTCGCTGGTAGAGTTTCGCCCGGTCTCTGGAAACCGTGAGATCACGGGCGCCTTATCCCCGGCCGGCCCCAAGAGGAAGCTCAAAACCGGCCGGGGAAACTGGTGATGGGGTACCTACTTGGCTTCGGCGACGTCGGTCGGCAGCTCGAAGACCCAGAACGAGCCTCCCTGGCTGACCTGCTTCGTCATGTCGGCCATGTCGCCGCCCCACAGCGGCACGGCGCCGCCGTAGCCCGAGCCGATGCCGATGTACTGCTTGCCGTCCTCTTCCCAGGTGATCGGGATGGAGACGACGCCCGACCCGGTCTGGTACTTCCAGAGTTCCTTGCCGGTTTTGGCGTCGAAGGCCTTGACGAAGCCGTCGGACGTTCCGGTGAACACGAGGCCACCCTTCGTGGTCAGCGTACCGGCCCACAGTGGCATTGGCTCCAGTGCCTCCCACACGATCTTGCCGGTGGCAGGATCGATCGCTCGGAGCGCACCGATGTGGGTGTCGAATTTACGATGGATGCGGAAACCTTGCCCAAGGTAGGCGGCGCCCTTCTTGTATGTCAGGTTCTCCGTCCAGTAATCCTCCTTCCAGTCGTTGGATGGGATGTAGAACAGCTTGGTGTCGGGGTTGTAGGACATCGGCATCCAGTTGGTGCCGCCGAGGAAGTTCGGTGTGATGTCGACCGACTTACCCTTGGTCTGTCCCTCCTCGGGCTTCGGAGGACGCTGGCCGTCGACCTCCTTCGGACGCCCCTTGGCGACATCCCAGCCGGTCGCCCAGGTGATGTCACGCACGAATGGGAAGATCCCGATGGCGCCCCCCTCCTGCTTGGAGATCTTGCCGTCGCGGGCGGTCAGCTTGTCGAGATCGGTCACGAAGAAATAGCCGTTGCGATCGGCGTGGGCGGCGGCGCGGATCTTCTTTCCGCCCTTCTCCAGATCGAACAGCAGCACCGAGTTGTTGCCCGAGTAGTCCCAGGCGTCGTTCGGCGTGTGCTGGAAGAAGCCGACCGGCTCGCCCGTCGAAGGCTCGATGTAGACCTGGCCCGACGTGTAGAGGCTGTCGTAGGGCTTCCAGTCGCCGTTCGGACCCGAACGGTAGTGATAGTTCCACGGCGCCGGGTTGCCAGTGCCGATGACGATGGTGTTGGTCTGCTCATCATAGGTCGCGGTCTGCCAGGGCGCGCCGCCGCCGTGGTTCCAGCTATCGACCTTGCTGCCGTCGGCTTCGTTCGGCCAAGACGGCGCCTTCGGATCGCCGGTCGGCGAGGATTCCTTGCCGTTGAGGCGGCCCTTGTGGCCCTCCACGAGAGGCCTCATCCAGATTTCTTCGCCGGTATCGGGATCGCGGGCATAGAGGCGGCCGACGACGCCGAACTCGTCACCCGACGAGCCGTGGATCAGCAGCACCTTGCCGGTCTTCTTGTCCTTGATGATGGCCGGCGCGCCCGTCATCGTGTAGCCGGCGGTATGGTCCTCGAACTTCTTGTTCCACAGCACCTTGCCGGTCTTGCGGTCGAGGGCGATCATGCCGGCGTCGAGCGTGCCCATGAAAATCTTGTCGCCATAGATGGCGGCGCCGCGATTCACCACGTCGCAGCAGGGCCGGATGTCCTCCGGCAGACGGTGCGAGTAGCTCCAGAGCCGCTTACCGGTCTTGGTGTCGAGCGCAAACATGCGGGAATACGATCCCGTCATATAGATCACGCCGTCGTGGACCAGGGCTTGGCCCTCCTGCCCACGCTGTTTCTCGTCGCCGAACGAGAACGTCCACTTGGCCTTGAGCTTGCCAATGTTCCCGGTGTTGATCTTGTCGAGCGTGCTGTAGCGATGGGCCTTGGTACCCATGCCGTAGGTTAGGACGTCATTGGTCGACTTGTCGTCGCCGGCGATGTCTTCCCACGTCACAGGCTTCTCGCCGCGTTCAGCCAGAGCCGTGTTGGTCGGCGCCAGCACTGCGATAGAAAAAAGTGAAGCAGTCGCGAGCAATAGCGCGCGGTGACCCAGATTTGGGCTCCGATGAAGCATTGCGTTTCTCCCGTAGCTTGTTTCCGGTGCGAGATTTTGTCGCCTCGCTCCTTCAGTCGTTAGTAGACGAGATACGATGAGAAAGTCATGAGAGCCTGATGATGACGTCCTCATAATGACCTGTGCTTTGGTGCAAACCCGCGCATTTCACCTTTACAATCAGAGGTCGCCCTTGATCACGAGTTTGTAACCGACGCCGCGTATCGTGCTGATCGAGGGGGCCTCGGGAAATGACGAAAGCTTCTTGCGGAGATATCCGACATACACATCGACGGCATTGGGCGTTGCCTCGGCCGCTCCACTCCAGGCTTTCGCCAGAATCTCGTCGCGCGAGAGGGCAACGCCAGCGTTTCGCACCATAAAGCTCAACAGCTCGAACTCCCGCCGCGTCAGCTCGATCATTTGCTCGCCGACGCGAGCCTCGTAGGCCCGCTGGTCGATGACGAGAGATCCTAAGGTGAGGATCGCCGAATCGGCCGGGACAGTGTTTCTCCGCGCGAGCGCTAGCGTGCGAACGAGCAGCTCTTCGAGATGGAAGGGCTTCGTCAGGTAGTCGTCGGCGCCGCTGCGAAAACCTTCGAGCTTGTCCTCCAGACTGTCGCGTGCCGTGAGCATAAGGATCGGTATCCTTTCGCCCGCGGTCCCAGACAGCCGGATATGCCGGGCGAGCAGGACACCGTCGATGTCGGGCAGCATGACATCGAGAATGGCGAGTTGATATTGGCCCGACTTCACATGATCGACGACACCACGACCGGAACGAAGCCAGTCGACCTCGAAGCCTTCCGCCTCGAGACCCTTGCGGACCACGCGGCCGATACCCGGATCGTCCTCGACGAGGAGGATTTTCATGCGTCCTCACAAGGGAAAGTCATGCTGACTATCAATCCGCCGGTGTCGAGGTTGCGTGCGCTTATGCGTCCACCGTGCTGCTCGGTGACCCATCGCGCCACGGCGAGCCCAAGACCCGAGCCGCCGCGTCTTCTGCCGTCCTCAGTCTGGAAGTAGGGATTGAAGAGGTCGCCCAAGGCTTCCGAGGGCGCACCCTCTCCTTCGTCGGCGATTTCAACCGTGATGGTGCTGGCGCATTTCATGGCGCGAATGATGACGGTGCCGTCCGCAGGCGAGTGCTTAACGGCATTGTCGATGACCGCCAAAATCGCCTGGCGAAGCCAGCTCGCATCCCCGAGGATCGGGGCGTTTGAAAGACTGGTCTCTAGCGAAAGCCTAACGCTGCTGGATCGCGCATAAGCCTGAGCAAAATCGCCCGCCTCGCGCAGGCAACCGATGAGATCGACAGGCTGCTTCTGAAGCGCTACCCGTCCGTCCTCCGCCCGTGCGAGCATGAGAAGGTCAGAAAGCCGGCGTTCCAGGTGGTCACTGTTGGCGACGATGTGTCTCAGCGCCTCGCGCAGGCTGACCGCATCGGCGGCGCCCGATCGGAGCGCCACCTCGGCCTCGCCGCGGAGCACGGTCACGGGTGTCCTCAACTCATGGCTGACCTTGGAGAAGAACAGGCGTCGCGAGCGATCGATGCCGGCCAGCTGATCGGTCTTGGCTTCCAGCTCGCGCGTTCGCTCCCGAACGGTCTCCTCGAGCCTCTCGTTGCTTCTCTGCAGCAGGGTCTGCTGATCGGCGAGCTGCCCGGCCATGATGTTGAACTGCCGCCCGAGCTCGGCCACATCGCGCGCCCCATGCGGCTCGACGCGTGCCTCCAGCTCGCCATTGCCGATCCGCTGGGCACCGATCCCCAGCGCGGCGATGGGGGTGATGAGCGAGCGATTGAGGTAGAGTGTGAACCGGCGTGCAATTTTGACCCCTCTCGTGGGGTGATCGGCGCGCAATTTTGACCCCACCCTCTCGGCGGTGAAGATGGCCTCCTGTGCGTGCGTCGGCAC
>WBZX01000306.1_pt1 | contig 47397 bp, 43 predicted proteins | sample 5204211 | NCBI WGS metagenome assembly WBZX01 (sample SAMN12344362, study PRJNA552823) | activated sludge metagenome | biome: Activated sludge suspended growth; feature: Nitrification reactor; material: Wastewater; isolation source: activated sludge from nitrification reactor of wastewater...
CGGCTCCGGCTTCATCATCTCGCCGGACGGATACGTCGTCACCAACAATCACGTCGTCGACGGGGCGGTGAATGTCGAGGTCACCATGGATGACGGCAGCCAGCTTGACGCCAAGGTCGTCGGCACTGACAAGCGTACCGATCTCGCCCTGCTCAAGGTCTCGGGCCGCAACGACTTGCCGTTCGTCAGGCTCGCCGACGCCACGCCCGCGATCGGATCGTGGGTCGTCGCCATGGGCAACCCGTTCGGGCTCGGCGGCACGGTCACGTCCGGCATCGTCTCGGCGGAAGGCCGCGACATCGGCAGCGGCCCCTACGACGACTACATCCAGATCGACGCGCCGGTGAACCGCGGCAACTCCGGCGGCCCGACGTTCGACATGCGGGGCCACGTGATCGGCGTCAACACCGCGATCTATTCGCCGTCCGGCGGCTCGGTCGGCATCGCCTTCGACATTCCGGCACCGGTGGTCAGGAGTGTCGTCACGCAGCTCGCGAAGAGCGGCCGCGTGGAGCGCGGCTGGATCGGCGTCGAGGTTCAGCCGGTGACGCGCGCCATCGCCGACAGCCTCGGCCTCGCCAAGGCGAGTGGCGCGCTGATCTCCGAGCCGCAGCCCGGCAGCCCCGCTTCGAAGGCCGGACTGAAGTCGGGTGACGTCATCACGGCCGTCGACGGCAAGGACATCCTGGACGCCCGCCACCTCGCCCGCACCGTCGCCGGCTTCCCGCCGGGCACCGAGGTCACGCTGTCGGTCCAGCGCGACGGCAAGCAGCAGGAGGTCAAGGTCGCGCTCGGAGAGTTCAGAGACAAGACGGCAAGCAACCAGCCGAGCGGGCGGGCGGAGCCGGACGCGGGCGTCGGCAAGCTCGGGCTCACGGTGGCTCCGGCATCGTCCGTCGAAGGCGCCGGCGAGCACGGGCTCGCGGTGCTGAGCGTCGATCCCAACGGCGGTGCCGCCGAGACCGGCCTCCAGGCCGGCGACGTGATCCTGAAGGCCGGCGGCACCCGGGTTTCATCCGTTGGTGACCTGCGCAGCGCGATGGCCAAGGCCAAGGGCGCCGGCAAGAAGCACGCTCTCGCGCTCGTCCGCCACGATAAGAGCGAGCACTACGTCGCTCTGCCGGTGGGCTGAGCCCGCCCCAAAGCTGGAATCCCGGCGGCAGCGATTGGCGCTGCCGCTGGTCGCCACGACGAAGCAAAAAGGAGACTGCCATGAAGCACAAGACTTGGATGATGCCGCTGGCCGCGATCGCGGCCGTGGCGTTGACACCCTCAGCCGACGGTTTGGCCGGCGATGCGGCACGAGGCGGTGCAACGCTGGTCCTCGCAAACTATCCCGGCGATGCTCCGGGCACTCAATCCATCGACACGATCGCGAAGTCCACGACGTGCCAGGATGAAGGCTATCTGCGCTACTCTCGGAGTGTCCATCACTGCGTCGATAAGTGAGCCGCGGCCCAATAGGCATCGCTCCGCGAAATCAGCGTCCGAGCGCCGCGTTGTGCTCGGCGCTCGACTCAGGCGTACAGAAGTGCGGAGACTTTGGGTCCCCTGATCCCCATATTAGCTGCCGTCGGAATCCGCCGCTCACGACAGTTTTAATGCTCCCTTCTGGCCCTTGTTGTCGCTCTCGCCAGGGCGTGGTGACGTCGGCCATTGGGGGTATCGCGTCGAGGGGGCTGTCTGAGGCCTAATGGTTTGCTGCCGCGCGCCCTCGATCAGCAGCAAGCCAGAGCCCATTGCCCTGCCGAACGCATCGACGCGGACGACACGACGGCGCCCGTTCTAGCCAGCGGCAGATGCAACGGCCGCCTGTCCGGTCTTAGGTTTGCGGTTGTGGTCCATTAATCGCGCGACAGCGAGCATTCGGAAATGTGCCCATTCTCCAGGTCGTCGCGCATGCAGTTACCTCGCCACAATGGCCCCGGCGCTCGACCCGGCAGCCTGCTGATATGGACGACGTTGTCGGTTGTCACGGTCCGACGCACGTCCTCGTTGGCGAAGGTCAGCAGCATCGGCGCCGTGCGCTGGGCATAGTCGTGCGGCGTCATTGTTCCCCCCGTGGTTGTTTTGCAGCAGCTTACGCGCCGCAGCCCCGCCACGAGAGGCTTGCTGGATTTACAAACAGTCTTTTTTGGAAGTAGCTCGGCCCGAAGACGTCGAGCGTGCGGCTATAGCAGCAACCCCGGCCGATCCGGTTCGGGCAGGCCCAGGAGGTCCTGCTTTTCGCGCCCGCGCTGCACGATGCGCATTCTCTCAGGTGGATGAGGTCTGATGAGGCTCCGCGCCTCGGACTCCGTCCCCTGGAGCCAAGCGTCCTGTTCTTCGGACGTGCCGAGCAGAACTGGCATCCGCTCGTGATTGATGGAAGCCGTCAGTGCATTCGGCTCTGTGGTGAGGAATGCGAACACGTCCAGCTCGACAGAAGGTCCGTCCCTCTTGATCGGCCTGCAGTGCCGCCGCCAGATGCCGGCGAAGGCGAACAAAGGCCGGGGCTCCTCGCCGTTGAGCGTGAACCACACCCAGTCCGCCGGTGTCGTCTCGGTCGGCTCGCAGTAGCTTGAGACCGGCACCAGGCACCGCCGCTCCCGGAATGAGCTCGACCAGAACCGCCCATCTATCTTGTCGTCCCGCGCATTGGTGACACGCCGCGTGGCCTTGCCCGGCTGCGGCAGCACGAACCCCCAACCCATCGGGACCAGCTCGCGCTCACCATCGGATGCGGGACGTACGACGGGCGCCATGTGCCCTGGGAAGATCGCCGCGAGGCTCTCCACCGCGCAGGCCCGGTTGTGTCCGATCCGGAACAATCGCCGGATGGCCTCGAGATTGCGGGTCATGCTGTAGAGATTACAGATGTGGACGGCCCCGCTTGTCAGGATGGTAGCAGACTCTTGACCTGATCGCTTGCTTTCAGATGTCCGGCCTGTTGGCGCGAGCAAGCCCGCTGGCCGAGATGGTGTTCGCTACGCGCGTTCCTAGCACATGGGCGACATAGGTAGATGCCAGTGTAATCTTCGGAAGCTCGCACGTATCGACCGATCGGTCATTCCATCTACTGCGTCCTGCAAGATCATGGGGCGATCCGCCGGGCGGACTCGCCCGTCGCGACGTTTCGGATTAAGCGGGCATGGATGCCTGCGGCCGAGTGTAGACGCCGCCGGACACCATCAGCCGCCAGGCGATGCGGGCGAACTTGTTCGCCAGTGCAACTGCCACCAGCTTGGGTGGCTTCCTCTCCAAGAGAGCGGCAAGCCACGGCGAAGGCTTGTGGCGGCCCGCCCGGATGTGCCGCAGTAGCGCAGTCGCACCAACGATAAGTGTCGATCGAAGTACCGAATCCCCAGCCTTCGTGATGCCGCCGAGTCTTTGTCGGCCTCCCGTTGAATGATCCTTGGGCGTTAGCCCGATCCAAGCAGCGAAGTCGCGGCCCGATCTGAACGTCTCCGGTGGCGGTGCCTTCATGCTGAGCATTGTCGATCCGATGGGGCCGACGCCGGGGATCGTCGAGAGCCTCCGGCTGACGTCGTCTTCTCGATGCCACTTCATCAGCTTCTTCTCAATCTCGGCGAGGCGGGCTTCAACGGCGGCATACTCCTGGGCTTGAAACAGGAACAGATCTCGCGCCATCTCCGGAAGGCTGTCATCCTCAAGAACCCGCTTTATCAGCGCGTCGACGTTCTGCCGACCGGCGGGCCCGACGATGCCGAACTCCGCCGCGTAGCTCCTGAAGGCGTTCGAGAGTTGAGACTTTACGCTGACTAGGCGCTCCCGCACGGTCATCAGCATGCAAGCTGCTTGTCGCTCTTTCGACTTCACCGGTACGAACCTCATGCTCGGCCGCGTGACTGCCTCGCAAAGGGCTTCGGCGTCTGCTGCATCGTTCTTGCCACGTTTCACGTAGGCCTTCACGTACTGCGGAGGGATCAGTTTCACCTCATGGCCGAACGACTGCAGTAGCCGCGCCCAATGATGCGAGCTGCCGCAGGACTCGATGGCGACTAGGGCTGGCGGAAGCTTCTCAAAATAGCGGATCATCTCTGCTCGCCGGAATTGCCGACGGACAACAACCACTTCGTTCTCATCGACGCCGTGAAGTTGGAAGATCGACTTGGAGGTATCCATGCCAATCCGGACGGGAATGTTCACTGTAGTCTCTCCTCTCATGGGCCTGTGACGCTGACGCATCATCAAGCCGTTGGGATGAGAGGCCGTCCACACCAGCACATCGCGCGCCCATCTGGAGGTGAGAGGTGAGCCCGAGCCCTTGCTGTCGATCGGCGCCTCGCGTTGACCCCTTACCGGCACTGCGACGCGACCCCGCTGCTCGAGCCCTCCGTTGCTCCGCTACGCTGCGCAACTCCGCTCTCGAGCAGCAGGAAGCCTAGGTCCTCAAGGGGTCAACATTGCACGCCGATATGGGGTCAAGGTTCCGAGCCGATTGACACGCTAAGGCTGGGCTCGGCCCTCACGTGACTTTGGACGACTGCCGCCACGGCGGTCTGACTGAACTCGGCAATGCCGGCGCGACCGAGGCTGAAGGCATGGCGGCGAGCATGCACAAGACGCCGCAGGCCCTGCGCCTCTACGTCAAGCGCTCGGAAGACCAGCGTCGCAGCGCTGCTCGAAAGCGCCGCGACCACATCGGCGAGAGCCAACCTGCGGGAACAAATCTGGCTCGAAAGTCGGAATGAGCCGCCAGACAAAGTGTCGGAATGAGCTGGCGCGCAGACGTAAGTGCCTGTTATTGCTGGCGATCCCTACGGGAGTCGAACCCGTCTTTTCAGATTGAAAATCTGACGTCCTAACCGATAGACGAAGGGACCGGAGGAGCCACGGTATAGGCAGCTTTGGCCCCGAGCACAAGACGGCCGGCCCGAGCCCGCTGGGTATCCATGCCGTCTGGTGCGACAGGATAGGGACGGTGGCAAGACCCCGATCGCGGCGCCGGTCGAGCCGAGCTCAGGCCAGCACCGTGAGGGCCTCCGGGCTGCCCCAGGCGATGAAGTGAGGATTGAGGTACTTGGGCGCCTTGCCGTAGGCGAGCTCGCGGCCGTCCAGAGTCCTCACCGATCCGCCTGCCGCTGATAGCACGGCGTGGGCCGCGGCCGTATCCCACTCACAGGTCGGGCCGATCCGCGGGTAGACGTCGATCTCGCCGCGCGCGATCAGGCAGAACTTGAGGGAGGACCCGGCGCGGCGGACCTCCTTAGCGCCGAGTTTTTCCAGGACGTCTCCCGTCTCTGGCGAGCGGTGGGAGTAGCTCTCGACGGCGACCAGCGCATCGGGATCGGGACGGCGGGTTCGAAGCGGAGTCCAGCGCAGCGTGGTGGGATCGGCCGACGAGGCATCGAGCGGCAGGTGGGTCTCCGCCGCCTGGCCCGGCGACACGGTGGCGAACAGCTGGCCCGAGGCTGGCGTATAGACGACGCCGAACACAGGGCGTCCGGCCTCGATAAGGCCGATGTTGACGGTGAACTCGGGGCGCTTCTTGATGAACTCGCGGGTGCCGTCGAGCGGGTCGACGAGGAAGAATGTGCCCTGCGTTCGGGGTATGCTCCCGGCGGCGGCGGCTTCCTCGGCGACGACCGGAATCCCCGGAGCGGTACGCGCGAGTGCCGCCAGCAGGATCACCTCGGCCTCGCGGTCGGCGGCGGTAACGGGCGACTGGTCGTCCTTGCGCTCGACGACGATCGTGCCCTCAAAATACTTCATCTCGATGCGTCCGGCCTCGAGAAGCGCGGGCAGTAGCGCGCCGAGGAGCGCATGATGGTCGGGCATGGATGAGGCGCCGTTTGCCATCGGCTATTTGTACTCCAGCAGGCCGCGGAGATAGCGGCCATAATCGTTCTTGGAATAGTGCCGGTCGATGATCCGCTCGAGACCCGATGCGTCGATGAACCCCTTGCGGAAGGCGATCTCCTCGGGGCTGGCGATCTTGGAGTCCTGCCGCTTCTCGATGGTGGCGACGTAGCCCGCGGCGTCGAGCAGGCTGTCGGGGGTGCCGGTATCGAACCAGGCGTAGCCGCGGCCCATCATCTCGACCCTGAGGCGTCCCTGCTTGAGATAGATGTTGTTGAGGTCGGTGATCTCGAGCTCGCCTCGCGCAGACGGCTTCAGCGACTTGGCGATCGAGACGACGTCGTTGTCGTAGACGTAGAGGCCGACGACCGCCCAGCTGGATTTGGGTTTCTTCGGCTTCTCCTCGATCGAGATCGCCTTGCCGGACTGATCGAACTCGACGACGCCGTAGCGCTCAGGATCCTGCACGCGATAGGCGAAAACGGTCGCGCCGGGGCGGTCGACGAAAGCATCCGCGACCAGATCCTGCAGGCCATGGCCATAGAACAGGTTGTCGCCGAGGATCATGGCGCAGCTGTCGGAGCCGATGAAGCTGTCGCCGATGACGAACGCCTGCGCCAGGCCTTCGGGCCGCGGCTGCTCGGCGTAGCTGAACGAGACGCCCCACTGCGAGCCGTCTCCGAGCAGCGACTGGAAGCCCGGCAGATCGCGCGGCGTCGAGATGACGAGGATGTCGCGGATGCCGCCGAGCATCAGCACCGAGAGAGGATAGTAGATGAGCGGCTTGTCGTAGACGGGAAGCATCTGCTTCGAGACGCTCATCGTCATCGGATAGAGCCGCGTGCCGCTGCCGCCGGCGAGGATGATGCCCTTCATCGCGCTCTCCTCACTTCGCTGCTTCGAGCAGGCCGAGCCGCTCGCCGGCATACTTCTGCTCCCTGAGCGGGCGCCACCAGCTCTCGTTGTCGAGATACCATTGCACCGTCTTGGCAAGTCCCGTCGCGAAGGTCTCCGACGCGCGCCAGCCGAGCTCGCGCTCGATCTTGGACGGGTCGATGGCGTAGCGGAAATCGTGTCCCGGCCGGTCCGGGACATAGCTGATGGCGGCGCGGTGCGACTTGCCGTCGGCGCGCGGGCGCAGGCGGTCGAGCTCGTCGCAGATGGCGTGCACGACCTCGAGGTTCGAGCGCTCGTTGCGGCCGCCGACGTTGTAGCTCTGGCCCGGCACGCCCTTCTCCGTCTGCAGAAGCAGGGCGCGGGCATGGTCGTCGACGTAGAGCCAGTCGCGCACGTTGGCCCCCTTGCCGTAGACCGGCAAGTCGCGGCCGATGAGGGCGTTGGTGATCATCAGCGGGATCAGCTTCTCGGGGAAGTGATAGTGGCCGTAGTTGTTGGAGCAGTTGGAGAGCACCACCGGCAGGCCGTAGGTGCGGTGCCAGGCCATGGCGAGGTGATCGGAAGCGGCCTTGCTGGCGGAATATGGCGAGCTCGGGTCGTAGGGCGTGGACTCGGTGAAGAGGCCGTCGTCGCCCAAGCTGCCGAAGACCTCGTCTGTCGAGACATGCACGAATCTGAAGCGGTCCTTGCGCGGCGCGGGCAACACCGACCAGTAGGCGCGGGCCGCCTCGAGCATGGTGTAGGTGCCGGTGACGTTGGTCTCGATGAACGCCGCGGGGCCGGTGATCGAGCGGTCGACGTGGCTCTCGGCGGCCAGATGGAGGATCGCGTCCGGCTGCTCGCGCTCGATGACGGCGGCGACGCCGTCGCGGTCGCAGATGTTGACGCGGTGGAACGTGTAGCGGCCGGAGCCGGCGATGGGATCGAGAGAGGCGAGGTTGGCCGCATAGGTCAGGCAGTCGATGTTGGCGACGGCAAAGCCCATGTCTCGAACCGCGAGGCGGCAGACAGCCGAGCCGATGAACCCGGCTCCTCCCGTGACGACGAGCTTCATTGTTTCCCCGCAACCGCCGATTCATGCCCGATCGGGCTGGACTATAGGGCGACCGGCAGGTGACAGTCCATTTAACCCTTCGAATTTCCTTGGAAAACGATGAACGGGGGTGAGCTCTCGGAAGATCGCCGTTGCTTCAATGGCTTGTGCCAGTCCCGCAGCGCGCCGCCGACGGCCGAACCCGCTGAACCGGCAAGGCTCAGGTCCCGTTAAGTGCTATAGGTGAAAATCATGCCGCCCGTTTCCAGGGAGGCCGCTTCACCCCCATACCGGAGATCGCACCGTGAGCGACTGGATGAGCTTTCTGCCGTTCCTGGCCGTGGTGGCACTGGCGGCGCTGAGCGGCGCGTTCTTCAGGCCCGGGGACTGGTACAGGCGGCTCGCCAAGCCCTCGTGGACGCCGCCGGACTGGCTGTTCGGACCGGCATGGTCGATCCTGTACCTGATGATCGCCTGGGCCGGCTGGCTGGTCTGGGAGGCGGATGGCTTCGGACCGGCGCTCGGCATGTGGGCCGCCAATCTCGTGTTCAATTTCGCCTGGTCGTGGCTGATGTTCGGGCGGCGCCAGATCGCGGCGGCGCTGGCCGACGCGTTAGCCATGCTGGCGACGATCATCGGCTTCATCGGTTTCGCATGGCCGGTCAGCCAGACCGCCGCGCTGCTGTTCGTTCCGTATCTTTTCTGGGTCTCGTTCGCGTCGGCCCTCAACCTCGACATCCTGCGCCGGAACGCTGCAGCCTGACCGGCACTTGATCTCGGTCAAGCCGTCAATTTCGATTGTCGTCCACATTGCTTGACGCCGCATCACATGCTGCGTCATCAGGGAGCGACGTTATGCGCATCCTACTCCTGCACCCCAACTATCATTCCGGCGGGGCAGAGATCGCCGGCAATTGGCCGCCCGCCTGGGTGGCTTACATTGCCGGATCCCTCAAGGCGGCCGGCTATACCGACCTCCGCTTCATCGACGCAATGACGAACGACCTCTCCGAGGATCAGCTTCGCGCGATCTTCGCCGAGGAGAAGCCCGACATCGTCGGATGCACGGCGATCACGCCGTCCATCTACAAGGCCGAGCGCCTGCTCGAGATCGCCAAAGAGATGCATCCGGAGGCCGTCACGGTTCTCGGCGGCATCCATGCCACCTTCATGTACAATCAGGTGCTCACCGAGGCGCCCTGGGTCGATACTATCGTGCGCGGCGAGGGCGAGGAGATCTTCGTCAACCTGGTCCGCGCCATCGACGAGGGCCGCTGGCCGAGTGGCCGGGCGGACATCAAAGGCATCGCCTACCGCGAGGGCGCCGAGGTCATCGCCACACCGGCTGCGCCGACCATCAAGGATCTCGACGCGATCTCGCCCGATTGGGGCGTGCTGCAGTGGGAGAAGTACATCTACATCCCGATGAACCGGCGCGTCGCGATTCCGAACATGGCACGCGGCTGCCCGTTCACCTGCAGCTTCTGCTCGCAGTGGAAGTTCTGGCGCGACTATCGAATCCGCGACCCGAAGAAGGTGGTCGACGAGATCGAGACGCTCATGCGCGACCATGACGTCGGCTTCTTCATCCTCGCCGACGAGGAGCCGACGATCAACAAGAAGAAGTTCGTCGCCTTCTGCGAGGAGCTGATCCGCCGCGACCTCAAGATCCTCTGGGGCATCAACACCCGCGTCACGGACATCCTGCGCGACGAGGATCTGCTGCCGTTCTATCGCAAGGCCGGTCTCATCCACGTTTCGCTCGGCACCGAGGCGGCGGCGCAGCTCCAGCTCGACCGCTTCCACAAGGAGACCACGGTCGCCCAGAACAAGAAGGCGATCCAGCTCCTGCGCAATGCCGGCATCGTCGTCGAGGCGCAGTTCATCGTCGGCCTCGAGAACGAGACGCGCGAGACGCTCGAAGAGACGTATCGCATGGCGAAGGACTGGAAGCCGGATCTGGCGAACTGGTCCATGTACACGCCGTGGCCGTTCTCAGACCTGTTCCGTGATCTCGGCGACAAGGTCGAGGTGTTCGACTACGAGAAGTACAACTTCGTCACTCCGATCATGAAGCCCGACGCCATGGATCGCGCCGAGCTGCTCGATCGCGTGATGCACAACTACCGGCGCTTCTACATGAAGAAGGCGCTGTTCTCGTATCCGTTCGCGGGCACGGGAGAGCGGCGGCGGTATCTATTGGGCTGCCTCAAGGCGTTCCTCAAGTCGGGCTTCGAGCGCAAGTTCTACGATCTCGGCCGCGTCAATTACTGGGGCTCGAAGAAGGGCGTCGACTTCGCGTTCGACAACACGCGCAAGCGCGCCGACATGAGCAAGGTCGAGTGGCGCACGACGCACAACCGCAAGCTCAAGGGCGACCAGCAGGCCGCGCTCATGGCTCCCGGGGACGGCAAATTGCCCGAGGTCGGCATGGCCTGCGGTGGCGGCAAGCAGCAGATGGCCGAGTCGGCCATGGCCTGCGGCGGCGGCAAGAAGCAGATGGAAGACGAGGTGAGGCCGGCCGCGGAGTAGGTCCGTTCCACCTCGAAGCGGGAGGGAGCGGCCTTGGCGCAGGCGCAGGCGATCGAAACACCCGATGCGGCCCATGAAGGCCGCATCGGGCCCAATGCCATCATCCGGGTCGGAGAGGCGCTGGCGGCGCTCGAGGCGCCGACTGTCGCGCGCGGCATCTTCGCCGCGGCCGGCATCGAGCGTCATCTCGACGTCCAGCCCGAGGCGATGGTTCGCGAGAGCGAGGTGCTGGCCTTGCACCGCGCCATGCGGGCCAAGCTCGGCCCGGAGCGGTCGGCGACCGTGTCGTGGATCGCCGGCCAGCGCACCGCCGAATACCTGCTCGCGAACCGGATTCCGCGGAACGTTCAAGGGCTTCTGAAAGCGCTACCTGCGCCGGTGGCGAGCCGGATTCTCGTATCCGCGATCAAGCGCAACTCGTGGACGTTCAGCGGGTCAGGACGTCTGACCGCTTCGGGCGGGCATCCGACCACGTTCGAGATCGCGGATTGCCCGATCTGCCGGGGTGACCGGGCCCCGCTGCCGTTGTGCGGCTTCTATGCCGCCACGTTCGAGCGGCTGTTCGCCGAGCTCGTTCACGCCGACGCGAGGGCCGTCGAGACGGCCTGCTCGGCACTGGGTGCTCCGGCCTGCCGCTTCGTCGTCTCCTGGCGCCGACGGGTTCCGCGATAGCGCCCCGGGGCCGCTAGGCTGGGATGGAGTTGATTTCGCCGTTTCGCGGCAAGACTTCAGGTGAACCGTACTCTGGAGGCGGTACGTCAGCCTCCTCATTCCGGCAAGACACGCTGCAGAGAAGCGCGACGAAGACGTTCGCGGCTCTGTCTCAAGCTCTGCTGCAATCCTGCACGCGAGCTCGGTCCGGCGGCGCGCAGCGCAGTCGGTCGCGAGAGGAAATCCTGGTGAGCGGGGGGGCTGCCTACCGTTCTTGGGATAGTGGGGACGCGGCAGGCGTGGCGCCTCGCAATTGCCGGCCCTTGCTCGCGTCTGATGTTCGAGCCGGCAATTGCGAGATGAGCGCCACGCGCAAGCATGCTTCTTGGCAGGTGTCCTCTTGTCGCCAAATGCCGAAATGAGCTCGCGGTGACCGGGATCGGCATTTGCGGGACGGACACCAGCCCCGCCCCGCTGTCTTGGCCGTTTTCAGTCAGCGCCCGCGGGCTCGTCCACTTCCCGCGGTTCCCGGGCGCTACCCGGGACGCTGCCGCACGGTCCAGCTGATGGGCACCGCCGGCGACCGAGACTTCCGCCACCCCGGATTCCCAGCTCGAGCCCGAGCCCCACATGTCCAGAACAAATGTGCGGCGGAACGAGGCCAATGTCAGCGCGAAGGAATCAAGCGGGGACAAGTTTTCTGCGGCTCGAATGGCCGGCAGGGTGCCGAGTCGATCGATCGGCTGTCGTGGCAGGCGGCGGCGGCCGCCCAGAATAGCCGCGGGGCCGGGTGGCATGTCTGCCTCCCGACCCCGCTCTGCTCACGTCATCAGGGGGACGCGTGGGCAGGACCTCATGGATAAGCGGTCGGGGCAAGTCCGTGCTTGATGCCCCAATCGTACCAGTTGTCGACGGCCGTTCCGCTGAGCAGGATGCCGATGCCGCCGGTCAGCGTGCAGAGAACTGCGCACCACCAGCCCCAGCGATGGATGGATTCCATGGTGGCGTTGAAGCCCATGGTCCACCGCCAGAACAGCGCCGCGCGCTCGGAAGCCGTGCCGCGGTCGGTGATCTGCTCGAGCTCACGCTCGCCGCCGTACCGGGTCACCGCAAGGATGGTGGCGCCGTGCATGGCGAACAGCAGAGCCGCGCCATACAGGAAGGCGATCGAGAGCATGTGGAACGGATTGTAGAAGAGATTGCCGTGCGTCAGCGAGAAGTTGTTGGTCCAGTCGAGATGCGAGAAGATCCCGAACGGAACAGCCTCGCTCCAGTGGCCCATCATCACCGGCCGGATGAAGCCGAGGACGAGATAGAGCCAGATCGCGGAAGCGAATGCCCAGGCCACGTGGGTGCCCATGTTGAGGGCGCGCGCGCGGCGATACATCCGAACCCACCAGAGCAGGATCGAAAGCGTCAGGAAGAAGCCGGCCATCAGCCACCAGCCACCTTCCTTCAGTGGCGGAATGGACAGGCCATACTTCGCCGCGGGCGGATCGAGCGACAGGTAGAAGAGCTTGCGGATGAACTGGATGGGATTCCAGTTCACCGACGCCAGCATGTTGAGACCTATGATCTCGATGGCGATCACTCCGCAGAAAATGGAGAGAACGCCGAGAGTGCCGAGATAGACAGGTCCGATCTGCGCGTCACCGATCTTGCCCGCCCAGTAGGAGAAGAACGGCTTGATCTTGCGGGGATCGTCGACCGCGGGGAGATGGACGCCCATCTCGAACGGTCCGCGAACCTGCACTTGCGTGAAGATATTCTGATACGTTGCCATTGGTCTTCTCCCCTCACGACCAGATCGGGAGCTTCAGCCACCAGTCCCACCAGTCGATCCACGGGTTGCCTTCCTTCCACATCGGTCCGCTGATGATCATGCAGACGATGCTCCAGAAGACGGCCGCGAGCGCGAGGAAGAGACCCAGCCGATGGATGCCCAGCGAGCCGATCGAGTAGCCGACGGCGTCGCGGAAGAACGTGTTCTCGTATTCCGGCGTCCTGACCGTCTCACCCTTCTTGGGATTGACGCACGACAGAATGAGAGACCCGTGCAGCGCGAGCGCGAGACATGTCGTGAAGAAGAACGAGATCGCGATCATGTGCGCCGGATTGTAGTGGAAATTGCCGTAGCTGTAGCCGGTCTGGGAAACCCAATCGAGATGGCTCATGAACCCATAGGGGAAGCCATACGACCAAGCGCCCATCAGGATCGGCCGCACCACGACCAGCGCGGCGTACGCCGCGATGGCGAAGCTGAACGCGATCGGCACGTGGTAGCCGATGCCCAGCTTGCGGCAGATCTCGACCTCTCGCAGAGCCCATGACCCGAACGCGCCCAAGGCGCAGACGGTCACTGCCTGCCAGATGCCGCCCTTGAGAAGGGGGGCGGCCTGCAACCCGTACTTGATGTCCGGCGGATTGATGCTCAAGCGCCAGGGGTTCCACGTAGGTCCGTGAGCCACGCCCCACGCGATCAACCCGATTCCGACGAACGTGAAGAAGATCGTCAACACGCCGAAGAAGCCGACGTAGAACGGTCCGATCCAGAAGTCGAACAAGTCGCCGCCGATGAGCGTACCCCCGCGGACGCGGTACTTCCTTTCGAAATTCAACATTGCCATGGCCCGATCCTCCACTCAGTCGGCGCTCAGGCCGGCTGGCGTCCCTTTCATGCCGAGGGGGGCAGACGAGGTTGCCCGAAAGCTGCCTCGCCTGCCTCGTTCTTGTGACCTACGCGGCCTTGGTGCCGGTCTCGAACGGAGCCGAGATCGGAGCCTCGAGAGCCGCCGCCTTGCGCGGACCCTCGATCCAGTTGAAGCGGCTGGTGCTCAGCAGAATGAAGTGAATGAGCACGGCCAGGCCGAACAGGAACGTTGCGAGCGCGACGAGAGTCCGCCGCGGATCGAACAGAAGCCAGACTTTCCACATGATCTTTTCCCCTCTGACGCTAGATGATGAAACGCGACAGCTGGGTCACGGCATTCATGCCATCCTCCAGCGACGCATAGCCGTTGACCCCCGGAAGCCAGGGACGCCACTGCCACACGAGGAAGTGGGCAATGACGGCTACCGCCGTGAAGATGATGAAGCTCGTCATGAAGATCGAGTGGAACTCTTTCGCCTCCTGCTCGGTCAGACCCGACAGAGAGCCGCGATTGTCGGCTGCCATCTAGGTACCCTCCGTATTGGCCAAATAATCAGGCCGTTACCGCACATGTCCCGCGCGGCAGGGATTGGACGTGACACTCGCGTGCCACCTCCTGTCTCCGCCCGGCAAGCCGGGCGAAATCGTCATCGTTCAGCCCATGAAGGCATAGCCGGCGCTGATGCTCGCCGCCTCCCGGGCTTTCTTGAAAATCGATTTGCTCGCCGCCTGCTCGACACCCTGACCGGAGATCAGGCGCTCGAAGGCCGAGGCGAACAGGAAGATCACGAAGGCGACCGTGAAGATCAGCCGATACTCGACGGTAGCCGATGCCTTGTTGGTGCCGTGGCGATCGGTTCGGCCAAGAGCGCTGCGCGAATAGGCTTGCGGCGGCCGCGCGGAGACGGTCTTGGGGCCCGAGACGGCTTCCGGCGTCCAGAGAGCGCCGGGGCAGCTGGATGGCGTTGTCTCTCTCATGCGGCTTGATCCTCCTTGAGGGCGGCCTTGGACGAATGCACGCGGGCGGCGGTGACACGGCTCTCGCCGGCACGGCGGGCCGCGCGCTCGGCCACGTCGCGAAGCTGCTTGGCGGCTGAGATGCGGACGAGCATCGGTTGCGCCTCGATGTGGCGCTCGAAGGCATCCTTGGCGTCGGCGTCCCAGGGCAGCTCGCTGCCGAGACGAGCCGGCGTCGCGTCGACCTTGTCGAGATCGGAGGCGAGCGGAAGGATGTGGAAGAGCGCATCGAAGAGCGCGTTCGCCACCTCCTGCACGAGGTAGGTCGCGCCGGCATTGCCCATGAACGGCGTGCCGGTGTGCCTGCGCACGATGGCGCCGGGGAACGAAGCAGGGATGTAGACCGAGCGCCCGCCCGCCTCGGCGAGGTACATGCGCTCATTGTAGCTGCCGAACATGAGCAGTGGCGGCTTCTCACGGATGTCGGTGCGGACCTGCTCGTTGTCCGTCTTCACGCCGGGGCGGCGCGAGACGGCGAAGGTGCAGGGCATGCCGAGCTCGGTCTCGAGATAGTGGCGGAGGCCGCGCGCGTAGGTCTCGTTGGCTACCACCGCGAAGCTGGCGGTGGCGAAGAAGTCCTGCGTGACCGAGCGCCAGAGATCCCAGATCGGCTTCAGCGTGGTGTGCTTCTCGCGGGTGATGAACGGCTCGGGGTCCAGCCCCAGCAACTCGCCGAGCGAGCGCAGGAACTTCGCCGTCGAGTGCATGCCGATGGGCGCCTGCAGGTAGGGACGCTGCAGCATCTCGCAGAGCCCGCGGCCGAACTCGCGGTAGAGGCAGACGTTGACCTCGGCGTCGGCCAGGCGCGGCACGTCGGCGAGATGGCAGCCGAGCGGGAACTCGAGGTTGATCTCGGCGCCGATGCCCTCGATGAGCCGGCGGATCTCGGCGAGATCAGACGGCATGTTGAACATGCCGTAGGCCGGGCCAATGATGTTGACGCGCGGCTTCTCGCCGGGCTTGCGGGCCGCAGGGGCCGGGATCTTCTTGCGGCCGTACTCGGTCCACAGCCACGACAGGGCACGGTCGGCGCTCTGCCACTGATCCTCATCGATCGTGCGCGGCAGGAAGCGCTGGATGCTGGTGCCTTCCGGCGTCACGCCGCCGCCGATCATCTCGGCGATCGAGCCGGTGACGACGACCGCAGGCAAACTCGGATCGAGCGTGCGGTGGGCGCGGCGCATGGCGCCCTCGGTGCCGGTCTTGCCGAGCTCCTCCTCGGAGAGGCCGGTGACGACGACCGGCAGCTCGTGCGGCGGCAGGCCGTCGGTGTAGTGGAGCACGGCGGTGACCGGCAGGTTCTCGCAGCCCACGGGGCCGTCGATGATTACCTGCAGGCCCTTGATGGCGGAGAAGACGTAGACGGCTCCCCAGTAGCCACCGGCGCGGTCATGGTCGAGGATCAGCATCAGATCATCTCCTCGGCCTTGCGTTTCGCCGCGAGCTTGTCGAGGCGGCGCTTGTACTCGGCCTTGAAGTGCGGGCGGTCGGACGGCACGTCGTTCCAGATGCCCGACGCATGCTCCTCGCCGACGCCGGCGAAGAACTCGCGCATGGTGTCGAAGCGCTCTTTGCCGGCGATGGCCGTGTTGACGACCTGGGCGAGCGAGCCCGCGCCGGCGGGTCCCATGAGCGGGCGCGCCGAGATGAGGTTGGTGAAATAGAGGCCGGGCGTTGCGGACTGCTTGGCCTTCTGCACCACCGGTGTGGTGCCGATGGCGAGATCGGGGCCAAATTCCTCGAGCGCCGCGAGGTCCTGCTCCAGGGACGCGCGATAGACGACCCGCACGCCCTTGGCCTCCAGCCACTCGCGATCGGGATCCGACCATCGGGTGCGGGGAGCCGCGGTGCCGACGTAGGGAACCTCGGCGCCGCTCTCGATGAGCAGGCGGGCGACGAGGAGCTCGGAGCCCTCGTAGCCGGAAACCGTGATGCGGCCGCGGATCGGCTGGCGGGACAGGGCGGCGCGGATCACCGGAATGATCTGCTGCTTTGCCTTGTCGATGCGATCGCGCGAGACGCCACAAGCCTCGCCGATGCCCTCGAGCCAGGCGGCCGTGCCGTCGCATCCGACCGGCGCCGAGCCGACGACCTTGCGGCCGGCCGTCTCGAGCTCGCGGACGCACGACGTATAGAACGGGTGCAGGGCGGCGACCGCGGCGCAGTCGAGCGCGCCGTAGAGCTCGCGCCACTCGCGCGTCGGCACGACGGGGCCGCAGGCGAGGCCCATGGGCTCGAGCATCATGCCGATGCCGACGGGATCGGCCGGAAACACCTCGCCGAGCAGCGTCACTGTCGGTTTCAGGCTGAGGCCGCCACGCGGGGCTTGTACGGGTCCGATCTCGGCCTCGGTGCGGGCGTAGCGCAGCATGGCGCCGGCAAGCACGTCCTTGGCCTCGGCATGGGTTGGCACGCCAAATCCCGGCACGTCGATGCCGATGACGCGGACGCCGTTGATCTGGCGCGGCAGCAGCTGCAGCGGCACGCCGGATGCCGTCGGAACGCAGAGATTGATGACGACGATCGTGTCGTATCTGGCGGGGTCGGCGAGCGCGTGCACGCCGTCACGGATGTCCTCGAACAGCTTGCCCGTGACGAGCGTCTCGGAGTTGAACGGTACATAGCCGACGGTGCGGCGGGCGCCGTAGAAGTGTGACGTAAAGGTGAGCCCGTAGACGCAGCAGGCGGAGCCGGAGAGCACGGTCGCCGTGCGGCGCATGCGCAGTCCGACGCGCAGCGAGCCGAACGCCGGGCACATGCTCTGCGGCTGGTCGTGGGGACCGGCGGGATAGTCGGCGGCGTAGCGCGCGAGCGTCTCGGACTTCCCCGCAGCCTCGGCGGCGCGAAGCATCTCGTCGCGGCCGGCGTGACAGCCCGTCGCGGCGTTGGCCGCGGGATCGCGAACCTCCCGCTCGCTCTGAACTGGCAATTGCTCCAGCACCGACATGACTGCTCAACCCCTCCCGATCAGACCGTGTCGTAGATGACTTCGAGCGAAGGACGCTCGACGATGCGTCCGCCGCACATATCCTCGAGGCTCGCGGGCTCGAGCACGACGCCGCGGCCCACGACCTCGCTCTTGAAGAGGCCGAGCAGGCCGTCCTGCGTCAGCGGCTTCGGGCGAATGGGCGGCGCGGTGGCGACATTGGTCGCCAGCGTCTCGAACAGAGGCGCCCACTCGCCGCCCGGCTTGCCGATGATCTGGTAGTTGGCGCTCTTGCGGCGGATGTCCTCGTGCGCCGGGATCGAGGCCAGGACGGGGATGCCGACGGCCGAGGCGAAGGCCTGGGCCTCTCCGGTGCCGTCGTCCTTGTTGACGATGAGGCCGGCGACGCCGACGTTGCCGCCGAGCTTGCGGAAGTATTCGACGGCCGAGCAGACGTTGTTCGCCACGTAGAGCGATTGCAGGTCGTTGGAGCCGACGACAATGACCTTCTGGCACATGTCGCGGGCGATCGGCAGGCCGAAGCCGCCGCAGACCACGTCGCCGAGGAAGTCGAGGAGCACGTAGTCGAAGCCCCAGTCATGGAAGCCCAGCTTCTCGATCAGCTCGAAGCCGTGGATGATGCCGCGGCCGCCGCAGCCGCGGCCGACCTCGGGGCCGCCGAGCTCCATGGCGAAGACGCCGTCCCGCTTGAAGCAGACGTCGGAGATCTTGACCTCCTCGCCGGCCAGCTTCTTCTTTGCCGAGGTCTCGATGATGGTCGGCGTCGCGCGGCCGCCGAACAGGAGGGATGTCGTGTCGCTCTTGGGATCGCAGCCGATGAGCAGCACGCGCTTGCCCATCTGCGCCATCATGTAGGACAGGTTGGCGAGCGCGAAGCTCTTGCCGCTGCCGCCCTTGCCGTAGATGGCGATGATCTGCGTCTCGCGACGCGGCTGCTCGCCCGTGCTCTCCGGGGGCACAGGCTCGGCCGGTACCGAGCGCTGCGAATCGGAGTGCGAGGCCTTGGCATTCATTCCGGACGCGGGGGCGCCACAGGTCGTCATGAGACGGCACTCCAATCGATGACCATTTTCAGGCAGGACGGGTCCTCGAATGCGACCCGGTAGGCCTCGGGGGCGTCCGCTGCGGCGCGGCGGTGCGTGATCAATCCATCGAGCGAGACCGCGCTGCCGAGCACGAGTTCGCGCACGGCATGCAGGTCGGCCTCGCGCCATTCGGCGGCGACGCGCAGGCGCGTCTCGCGCATGAAGGCGGGCGGGAACGAGAACGACAGGCGGTCGCTATAGAAGCCTGCCAGCACGATCTCGCCGCCCGGCGCGGAGCTGGCGATGAGGCGATCGAGCAGGCCCGCGTCGCCGCTGACGTCGTAGATCGAGCGGTAGTCCTTGCGGCTGTCCGCCGAGGGATCGACCACCTCGTAGCCCATGGCGCCGCTGGCGCGAGCCGGGTTGGTCTCCCAGACGACCGGAGGCGGCGCGCCGCGCGCGATGGCGAGGCGGGCCAGCAGGCGTCCGAGAACGCCGTGGCCGACGATGAGATCCGGTGCGCTGGCGCCCGGGGCGGCGAGGGCGTGCAGCGCCGTGGCCGCGAGCGCCATCAGCACGCCGCGCTCACCGAGGCCATCATCGAGAGCGATGGCGCGCGACTCCGGCACGACAAGGCGCGACGCGGCGCCGCCGAAGAGACCCCGAATGCTGCCGAAGCACTTGGCGCCAGGAACGAAGACAGGAGTGCCGGCGGGAAGCGAGCAGTCAGGCCCGGCCGCGGACACCTTGCCCACCGCCTCGTAGCCCGGGACGAGTGGATATCCGAGACCCGGGAACGGCGGCATGCGGCCGGTCCACAGAAGGCGCTCAGTGCCGGTGCTGATGCCGCTCCAGGCGACATCGACGACCAGCTCGCCCTTGCCCGGCTCGGCCAGCGGAATTCGGCTGAGCACGAGGCGCTCGGGCTGTTCCAACACGACTGCCGTGGTCATCATACGAGCACTCGCGAATCCTTGGTGCTGGCCTACTTTTGGCTAGCCCGTGATGTACGTTGCCCCTTACATCACATAGTGTCAAGCGCATTATACAGTCGGTCCCGGCTTGCGACCGATCGCCATGCTGGTCTGCAGCGGCAGTCGCGTCATCAATCGAGAAATCCGATTGAAACCAGCGGCTTTCATCATCCTCGAAATGTCGTCGAACGACCGTGCACGGCCGCTCCTCATGGCCATGAAATAGAAATTGAAATAGACATCGCCAACGACCTCGGCGCCGGGAGTCCGAGCCATCGGCTCGGCAATGAGAAGCGTTCCGTTTTCGGGTAGCGCGCGGTAAATCGACGAGAGAATTTTTTCGACGGTCTCGTCGTCGTGATCGTGGATGACGCGCACGAGGGTCGCGATATCGGCGCCTCGCGGCAGCTGGTCGCGGCGGAAATCGCCGCCATGAATGGTCACTCGCTGCGACAGCCCCGCAGCCGCGAATGCCGCTTGGGCGCGCGAGGCTACCGCCGGAAGATCGAACAGCATGAGCCGGGTGCCCGGGGCTTGGGCTGCTACCGCGCGCAGGAAGGTGCCGTCGCCGCCGCCAACGTCCATCACAGTGGCGTGCTGGCCGAAGCGATAGGCGCCGAGGATCTCCTCGTTCACGAGGGCCTGCGTCGACGACATCAGCGACGTATAGGCGCGGACATCGGCGTCGCTCAGCTTGCTGCCATCAGCGGTGATTGCGTAAGCCCAGAGCCGCGCGAGCCGGGGAGGCTCGCCTGTGCCCGACAGCAGCGCGACAGGGTCCTCGAGGTCGGCGTAGAAATCGCCGTGGTGCTCGATCATACGCAGGACCGCCGGCTTGGCGAGCAGCGCGGCGCCGTGAACCCCCAGCCCATAGCGTCCGCCCGTGCGGTGCTCGGCGAGGCCGAGGGCGGCGGCGGCGTCGAGAAGCCGGCGACATGGCTCGGGGGCGAGGCCGATGCGCGCGGAATGCTCAGCGGCCGTCGCCGGGCCGGACCGCAAGGCCTCGAATACATCGAGGCGGACGCACGCGAGCAGGACCTGCGAATAGACGAAGCCCGAAACGAGATCGAACAGGGCGCGTGCCCTCCGCTTCGCGATGGGTCGCGTGAGAGGAAACGCGACGGCGAAGCGGTGAAATGCGGGATCGGCCAAAAGCCGGTCCCTGAGCGCCAGCCAGCGCTCCCTGATATCGAGGATGGCCATCGCGCGCGCCTCGGGATGCTCCGGCGATTGCCTGGCTCGTGGTCGTCAGGCGGCGTGACGCGCGAGGCCCTTCGGCACGAAGCGCTTGCCCTGCGCGCGGATGATGCTCTGTAGCTCGCCGGCGCCACGGCACGGCGGGATCGACTGCACCGCCTCGTCGAGAAGGGACTCGAGCCGGCGGATGGCGCCTTCGAGGCCGAGCTCGGTGGTCGCGCTCGGTCTCTGGTGAGCGCAGTCCTGCCCGCATGGCTTGCCCATTTCGGAGGGGTCGGCGATCAGATCCTGGATGTCATCGGCGACCTGGTAGGCCTCGCCGACGCACTCGCCGAGACGGCGCCAGGGGTCGGGCGAAGCTCCAGCGGCGATGGCGCCGCATACCGTCGCGGCGGCGAACAGGGAGCCCGTCTTGGCGCGATGGTAGGCGGAAAGCGACACGTTCGGCTCGCATTCCCACGCTTGTCCGGCGACGATGCCGTTGGGCATGCCCGTCGAGCGGCAGAGTGTCATCAGCAGGCCAGAGAGGCGGCCAGGCTCCAGCGCCGCGCCCGCGACCAGCGCCTCGAAGGCGAGCACGATCATGGCGTCACCCGCGAGCACGGCGAGGGGCTCGCCGAACTCGGCGTGAACGGAGGCCTTGCCGCGCCTCAGATCGGCGTTGTCGAAGCAGGGCAGGTCGTCGTGGATGAGAGACGCGCAGTGCATGATCTCGATTGCGGAGGCGGCGGCCTCGCTCACTCCGGGGCGATCATCGCCGCAGGCGTCGGCTACGGCGAGGCAGAGGCGTGGCCTGACGCGGGCGCCGCCTGGGAAAAGCGCATAGCGTATGGCGGCGGAGAGCCGCGGTGGCGCCGTGGTCACCTCGACCCGGCGGATCACCGTCTCCAGAGCGTTTTCGATGCGCTGAGAAGCATCCACGGCGAGCCTCCTGGAGAAATGTCCGATACAATGGACAATTGATAGTGTAATGTGAGAGTGACACCAAATCGAATGCCGCGCAATCCGTTTTCGGCAAGGCAGGAGATGTTTACGTGACTGCAATCCGGACCGCTGTCGTCGGAGCTGGGGTGTCCGGCCTCGTCGCCGCCATCGAGCTATCGACACTGGGATGCGACGTCGTCCTCATCGAGCGCGCCGCGACCACCGGCGGCAAGATGCGCACCCAGATCATCGACGGTCGCCCGGTCGACGCGGGGCCAACGGTGCTGACGATGCGCTGGGTCCTGGACCAGATCCTGGCCGATGCCGGCGAGAACCTTTCCGAGCTGGTCAAACTGCAGCCGCTCACGACGCTGGCGCGCCATTGGTGGTCGCGAGGGCCGCGGCTTGATCTGCTGGCGAGCGTCGACGGCACGGCCGAGAACATTGGCGGCTTCGCGGGGCGAAAGGAGGCGGACGGGTTCCGCGCGATGGCGAGGCGCGCCAAATCGATCTACGACACGCTCGAGCTGCCTTTCATGCGGTCGTCGCAGCCGACGCCGGTGTCGCTGGCGCTGGGCGCCGGCATCTCCGGCCTCGGCGACCTCGTCCGCATCTCGCCCTTCACGACGCTATGGAAGGCACTCGGCGAGCATTACCGAGATGTGCGCCTGCGGCAGATGTTCGCGCGCTATGCCACCTACTGCGGGTCATCTCCCTTTCTCGCACCGGCGACGCTGATGCTCATCGCCCACGTCGAGCAGGAGGGCGTGTGGGTCGTCGATGGCGGCATGCACGGGATCGCCGAAGCCCTGACGGCGGTCGCGCGGCGGCGTGGTGTCGAGATCCGGCTCGGGGCGGAGGTGGCCGAGATTGAAGCGCGCAGGGGCGTGGTTACGGGCTTGCGTCTGGCCGACGGCGAGAGGATCGCGTGCGACGGCGTGGTCGTCACGGCTGATACCGAGGCGCTGGCCTCGGGGCGCTTCGGGGATGCGGTTTCCCGCGTGGTGCCGCGGCGCGCCGTCTCGGCGCGGTCGCTGTCCGCGGTCACATGGACGGCGGTGACGGAGACGGCCGGCGTTCCGCTCGTGCGGCACAACGTCTTCTTCTCGGACGACTACGAGGCGGAGTTCGGCGAGATCTCGCGCGGCCGTCTGCCGAGCGATCCGACGATCTACATCTGCGCGCAAGATCGCGCCGACGGGGCGGATGTCACTCCGCCTGGGGCGGAGCGCCTGCTCGTTCTCGTCAACGCGCCGCCGACCGGCGACCGCCATGCCTTCGATGCCCAGGAGATTGCCGCATGCCAGCAGCGCGTGACGACCAGCCTCGAGCGGCGCGGCCTGAAGCTCCAGCTGGAGGGCACTCATTCCAGGGTGACGACGCCAGCGATGTTCGAGCAGCTGTTCCCGGCGACGGGTGGGGCGCTCTACGGCCAAGCGACGCACGGGTGGGCGGCGTCGTTCAACCGTCCGCACGCGCGGACGAAGCTCAAGGGTCTCTATCTGGCCGGGGGCAGCGTGCATCCGGGCCCGGGAGTGCCGATGGCAGCAATTTCGGGATGGCTGGCGGCGCACAGCCTGATCTCGGACCGGATTTCTCCCGGCAAGTTCCATCGCGTGGTTATGCCTGGTGGTATGTCGACGCGGTGAGCGACGACGGCCAGCATGCGCTGGTCGTAATCGCCTTCATCGGCAGCGTGTTCTCGCCCTACTACGCATGGAAACGTCGTTCCGGCGATGGTGCGCCCGAGGATCACGTCGCAGTCAACGTTGCGCTCTACGGCCGCTCTGGCAAGCGGTGGGCCATGACCGAGCGGAGCCGCGGCTCGTTGTCGCGAAGCCGCGATAGGCTCTCGATCGGGCCGAGCGCACTGTCTTGGGACGGCAATGGGCTACGCATCGACATCGCCGAGACGACGGTGCCGTTTCCGTCGCGCATCGAGGGCACGGTGCGGCTGATGCCGTCCGGCGTCAGCAACGAGACTTTCACGATCGGAGAGAAGGGGCAGCACCAGTGGCAGCCGATCGCGCCGTTGTCGCGTGTCGAGGTCGCCCTGAAGCGTCCCGGTCTCAGCTGGAGCGGCCACGCCTATCTCGACAGCAACTGGGGCGCCGGTCCGCTCGAGGAGGCGTTCGTGAGGTGGGATTGGTCGCGGTCGGTGGCCGGTCGCCGCGCCGCGATCTTCTATGACGCGGAGACTCTCGCCGGTTCCGGGACGCGGCTGGCGCTGGCGATCGGTCCCGGGGGGCATGTGGAGCGGATCGAGGCGCCGCCGGCGTGTCCGTTGCCGTCGACGCTGTGGCGCATCGGCCGCGGGACCCGCGCCGACGCGGGAAGCCGCGCCCATGTTCTGGAGACGCTGGAGGACACGCCGTTCTACGCGCGCTCGCTGGTGTCGAGCGTCATCGACCGTGGGACGACGCTGATGGTGCACGAAAGCCTGGACTGCCGGCGGTTCCGGTCGCCGATCGTGCAGATGATGCTGCCGTTCCGCATGCCGCGGCGTTCGTTCTGAAGGCTCAGCCTCTGAGGCCGTTGTGGCCGTCGCCGGCGGAGGCATCCTGATTGGCGCGATCCTCGCGCAGCGCGCGGCGGACGCGTATCAGCTCCCAGACGGCGAGACCGAGGACGACACCGCCCGAAAAGATCAGCTCGATGAGACCGTAATAGGGTTCCATGACGTAGCTGCCACTCTTGGGCCGAGTTGGCCTCCCGCACCGATGCCGGATCACGATGCCAAATCAGGCACTCGCGGCCTGTGACGAAAGCTCGCGATCGCCCGCGCGGGTTGCTCGCTTGGCCATGTGGTCACGCTGCTCGAGGCGCTCGAAGATGTCGACGACGCGCGTGAGGCGGGCGCCTATATCCCACCACGGTGCCATCGCTTCGGTGGCTGGTGCCGATGTCTGCTCGAAGGTCATGTCGTCGAAAAGGTAGCGGGCTGACGCGATCGTCTCGTAGGAGCCGTGCCGCTCGAGCCGCGCGAAATCGCGGGCCACGCCGCCCAGAACCGTGAGCTTGCGCGACATCGAGGTGTGGGCCCGCCGCGTCACGGAATCGAGGCCTGCCCGTTCGACCTCGCGGCCGATCTCGGCATAGAGGCGGCCGGCGGCGAGAATGCCGGGACGGCAGTCCGCCGGCAGTGCCGCGATGCCGATCTCGCCGCGCCGGTAGAATTCGTCCGCGGCTGCGAGCAGGCGCTCGACCGCTCTGTTGACGACAGGATGCGGATGCGGTGCCTGCATCCATTCGGAAACGTCGAGCCCCGCCTCGCGAAGCCACGACAACGGCAGGTAGATGCGGTCGGCGCGCGCGTCCTCGCCGACGTCGCGGGCGATGTTGGTCAACTGCATGGCGACGCCGAGGTCGCAGGCTCGTGAGAGGCGCTGGTGGTCGCGAGCTCCCATCAGCAGGGCCATCATCATGCCGACCGCGCCGGCGACGCGGACACCGTAGGCGACGACGTCCTCGAGGGTCTCGTAGCGGCGGCCGAGCGCATCCCACTCGAAGCCCTCGATCAGGGCCAAGGGAAGGGCGGCCGGAATGCCGTGGGCGTGTGCCGTCGCCGCGAATGCGCGATCGACGGGATCGTCATGCGGGCGGCCATCGTAGGCGCGCGCGATGCGGGAGCGCAACGCCGCCAGCGTGGCGTCGAGCTCATCGGGGTCGCCGTGGTCGATGGCATCGTCGGCCACGCGGCAGAAGGCATAGAGCGCGGTGGCCGGGTCGCGGACGCGCGAGGGAAGCAGATGCGAGGCGGCGAGGAACGTGCGGGAGCCACCGGCCAGCAGGTTGCGGCAGAAGGCGAGATCGGCGGCATCGATGGAGCCGAAACCGCTAGAGCTCTGCTGCATGGGGCACCAAATGATCAAGGACTCTGGCGGAGGAGATGACGCCCGGCACGCCCGCTCCGGGGTGAGTGCCGGCGCCGACGATGTAGAGCCGGTCGATGTCCTCGCTGCGGTTGTGCGGGCGGAACCAGGCGCTCTGCGTCAGCACCGGCTCCAGGCTGAAGGCGGCGCCCTTGTAGGACAGGAGGCGGCTCTCGAAGTCCGGCGGAGTCATGATGCGCGATGTCACCACGTCCGCCTCGAAGCCGGGCAGCACGGTGGCGTCGAGGAACTTGGCGATGCTGCGGCGATAGGGCTCGGCGCGCTCGCTCCAGTCGATGTCGCCATCGAGATTCGGCACGGGTGACAGCACATAGAAGGTATCGCCGCCGGGCGGCGCCAGCGAGGGGTCCGTCGCAGTCGGGCGGTGGAGATAGAGGGAGAAATCGGAGGCGAGCACCTTGCGCTGGAAGATGTCTTGCAACAGCTCGCGGTAACGGGGGCCGAGGAGGATGGTGTGATGCGGCACGTCCTCGAAGCGGCGCTTCGTTCCGAAGTACCAGAGGAAGAGGCTCATCGAGTAGCGCGCGCCGTCGATCTTGCGATTGCTCCAGCGACGGCGGCTCGCCTCGGGGATGAGGTGGCGGTAGGTCCAGGCAACGTCGGCATTGGAGACGACGACGTCGGCGCGGATCTCCTCTCCACCTTTCAGCCGAACGCCCCGGGCCGTGCGGCCCTCGACGATGATCTGCTCGACCTCGGCGTTGCAGCGGACGACGTTGCCTTGGCCTCTGATGAGGTCGGCCATGCCTTCGACGAGGCGGCCGGTGCCGCCCATGACGAAATGGACACCCCAGCGTCGCTCGAGGAAGGAGATGAGTCCATAGACGGAGGTGACGCTGAACGGGTTGCCGCCCACGAACAGGGGGTGGAAGCTCAGCGCCAGCCGGATGCGCGGGTCCTTGACGTGTTTCGCCACGAGGCTGTGAATGCTGAGGTAGCCTTGCAGCCGGATGAGATCCGGGGCGACGCGCGCCATATCGACCCAGGAGTTGAAGGGGATCGATCCGAGGCGCTCGAAGCCGATCTTGTAGATCTCCTCCGCCTTCTCCATGAAGCGCTCGTAGCCGGCGACATCGCCGGGCGATAGGCGGGCGATCTCCGCGCACATCTCGGCAGGGTCGCCGCTGCAATCCAAATGAGAGCCGTCGTGGAAGCGGAGACGGTAGAAGGGCGACATCGCCTTGAGCTGGATATCGTCACTGAAACGGCGGCCGCAGAGCTCCCAGAGCTCCTCGAGCAGAAATGGCGCCGTAATGATGGTGGGGCCGGCGTCGAAGGTGAACCCGTCCTGGCGGAAGACGGAGGCGCGGCCGCCCGGGGCGGCGAGCCGCTCGAGGACCGTGACGCGGTAGCCGCGGGCGCCGAGGCGGATCGCGGCGGCCAAGCCACCGAAGCCGCTGCCGATGACAACAGCATGTGGCCGGGGCTTGCTCCCGGAGGTGGCGATTTTCGGCTCGGCCACGAGTGTACTCATAGGTTGACATTAAGACGTGTCATGCGCGCTTCGCAAGCGGAAATGCCCCCGCTCGTTAAGCGCCAGTGGTGCGTGCGTCGAAATACGCCAGGATCTCCTGCGCGACCTGCTCCGGACTTTCCTCGTGGGCGAGGTGGCCGGCGCCGCGCAGGATGCGGACGTCGACATTGCGTGCGATGTCTCGAATGCCGAAGGCTTGGTCGGATGGGACGGCCAAGTCGGCGGTTCCCGTCAGCAGCAGCAGGCGCTCCGGCAGGCTTCGGATCCGCTCCGGCATGGCGGAGAGATCCCAGTTGGCCATCATCGCCAGCGTGCCCGCCACATGGGAGGTGGTCGAGAACAGACGCACGTAGCAGTCGAGGCTCTGCGCATCCACTTGCGAGCCGGTGCCGGCGAGGAGCCGCTGAACAGCCGTGCGGTCGCTGCCGCGCCAGGCGAAAATGCGCGCCGCGAAGGGGTTGAGCACGAGGAGCTTGGCAAGTGGCGCGAACACGATGCCGGCGACACCGTCGAACGGCCGCAGCGCCGCGTTGATGCCGACAAGCGCGGGTGCGGCGATGCGGCCGGTTGCCGCGAGCTCGATCATGACGGCGGCCCCTGCCGAATGCCCGATGACGAGCGCGGGTGAGATGTCCATGGCGCGCAGCAGCGCGGCGACCGCGCCGGCCATGCCGGGCAGGGTCAGATGTTCCCGCGGAGAGGCTCCCGTGAAGGCGTGCCCCGGCAGGTCCGGCGCGACGACGGTGAAACGGCGTGCCAGCAGAGGTGCTATTCGCGCCCAGGAGTGCGTCGAGGCGGCGGTGCCGTGCAGCAGCAAGGCGACGGGGCCTTCACCCATCGTCTGCACGTGCCACCTCAAGCCGCCGGCCTCGACGAAGCGGCTCACCTCGCTCATCGGCCAGACCGGTCCGTGACGCTCCCAGCTCAGGCGATCTGTCATGGCTCGGCTCGATCCGATGCGCGTGCCGGCGGCTCAGCCTTTCGGCGCCGCCGCTCTCACCGAGCGCGACAGCTCGTGCGCGTCGGCGTGCGGCAACGGCAGATAGGTAGCGCCGAGCTCGCCGGCGAGCTTTTCGGCCTGCTGCTGCGGCCGCGGGGAGATGTCGATGACCATGGCCGACAGTCCGGCAGCCCTGTGGAGGCGCGCGGCCGCGAGCGCGTCGGCCATGGCGCCGGCGCGGCCGGGGCTGCCATCACGGGCGATGTTGGCGCGGCCATCGGTCAGGAACACCGTCGAGGGCAGCATGCCCTTGCGGCGGGCGGAGAGCCCGAGCTCCAAGGCCTTGTCGATCGCGGTCGCGAGCGGTGTGCCGCCGCCGCCCGGCAGAGCCGCGAGAGACCTCTTTGCGCGGACGAGCGAGCGGGTGAGCGGCAGCAGCGTCTCCGCGCCCTGTCCGCCGAAGGTGACGAGCGCGACGTGGTCTCGGCGGGCATAGCAGTCGGACAGCAGGAGCTCGACGGCGCCCTTGGCCTCGGCGAGGCGGTTGATGGCACTCGACCCCGAGGCGTCGACGACGAACAGGATGGCTGTCGCCGACTGATGGCGGAAGCGGCGGATGTGCAGATCCTGCATGCGCCAGAGCGGGCGGACCGCGCCGCCGCTCTTCTCCGGCAGTCCTGCTTCCCGCCGGCGCAGTCTCTGCCAGGGCGCGGCGGAGCGCAGGGATGCCGAGAGGTCGAGCGGCACGCCGGCATGCGGGCGGCCTTTGCGCACGCCCGCGGGGCGGCCGCGGCGAGCGGCGCGGATCTCGGTGCCGACACGGCCGGAGGCTTTCAGGCGCTGGGCCGCGTTGGCGTTGGCGGTCAAGGCGGCGAGCAGGCCGTCGGGCAACATCGCCATGGCCGCCTCGATGGTGAGGTGGGCGAGATCCCCCATCTGCTCTGTGTCGGGTGGCGGCTCGCTGTCCTCGGGCTCGGGCTCGTTCTCAGGCGGCTGCTGCTCGGGCGGGGGCGGCTGCTCCTGTTGCTGCTGGGTGGGCAGTCGCGTGGCGCGCGAGGCGAGCACGTAGGCGACGGCGAGAGCGAGATCGTGCTCGTCGACCTCGAGGCTGTCGCGGAGGGCGGCCGAGGCGCGGGCCACATTGAGCGCGAGCAGCGGCGCGCGGACGGAATCCACGCCGAAGGCGTCGGCGGCGGCGCAGACGGCCTCGACGGCGTCCTCGGCGATGGTGATCCGCGGCAGCAGGCCGCGCGCCTTGGCGACGTCGGCCGCATCGGCAACGGCGCCCTCGGCGCTCCTCAGCTCGACGCCTTCCGTGGTGATGGCGAAGGCCAAGCGGTCGCGAAGGCTGGCGGGAGCCATCTCGTCGGCCTCGCTGCCTTCATCCAGCACCACCAGACCGAAGCGGCTCGCCGAGAATGCGGAGACGCCCTCGCGCTCGGTCTGCACGCCTTGCCGGTCCAATGCGGACGAGAGCGCGGCGGCCGCGCGAGCCTCGATGTGCTCACCGCCGCTCAACACGATGATGCCGCCATCGGCCTCGGCGAGGAGGCCACGCGCGGCGACCGGCTTCCCCATTGCCAGCGACGCGCCGATGTCGAGGCCGCCGAACAGCCGCTCGTCGCCGATCGAGTGCGGCATGCGGCGGACGGGCGTCGCATCGGGCATCAACGACATCAGGATCTCGAGCCATCGCTGCCGCGCCGGGCCAAAGCGGCCGCGCAGGCAGATGCCACCGGTCGCCCTGGGATCGACGGCGAACAGCGCCGCCGCGAGCACGGCGTGCTCCCAGGGCGTCGAAGGCTCATGCGGGTCCTTCGTCATACCACGTGAAGCTCCCCGGAGCTGCCGAAGACCTCCGAGAGCGTGCGCTCGACGCGGGTGCCGGCGCTGGCCTCGTCGAGCGGGTTGCGACGCAGGCGATGGCGCAGGGCCATGGGGGCAACGCGGCGGAGATGCTCGTCCTCCACCCGGCTCGCGCCCTCGAGCGCGGCGAGCGCGCGGGCGGCGCGGTTCAGCGTCAGCTCGGCGCGGAGACCATCGGTGCCGAGCTCCAGGCAGAGGTGGGTCGAGCGCTCGAGCACGTCGTCGCCGGTGATGACCGAAGGCAGGCGCTCGCGCGCGGCGGAGATCTGCCCGCGGGTGCGTGCCTCCGACTCGGCCCAGGAGGCGAGGAAGGCCTCCGGGTCACTGTCGAAGGACATTCGGCGGCGCACGATCTCCATGCGGGTCTTGATGTCGGACGGCGTCCTGATCTCGACGGCCAAGCCGAAACGGTCGAGGAGCTGGGGCCGGAGCTCGCCTTCCTCGGGGTTGCCGCTGCCGACGAGCACGATGCGCGCCGGGTGACGCACGCTCAGGCCGTCGCGCTCGACGACGTTCTCGCCCGAGGCGGAGACGTCGAGCAGGAGGTCGACGAGATGGTCCTCGAGCAGGTTGACCTCGTCGATGTAGAGGAAGCCTCGGTGGGCGCGGGCCAGCAGGCCTGGCTCGAAGCGGCGCTCGCCGCGGGCCAGGGCCGCCTCCAGGTCGAGGGTGCCGACAACGCGGTCCTCGGTGGCCCCGAGCGGCAGGTCCACGATGGGAACGGGCGATAGCTCGGAGGCGAGCTCGCCCGAGGGGCCGCAGGCATCGCAGCCTGCCGGGCGGCTGCAGCCGACGGCGGGGTCGCAGTTGAAGGCACAGCCCTTGACGACAGTCATGGGCGGCAAGAGCCCGGCGAGCGCGCGTGCGGCGGTCGACTTGCCGGTGCCGCGATCGCCGAGGACGAGCACGCCGCCGACGCCCGGATCGATGGCCGCCACGAGAAGGGCCAGCTTCATCTCGTCCTGGCCGGCGATGGCTGAAAACGGGTAGGCTTTCTGCATGTCACTCCCCCTAGATGACGGCCGCGCCGGCCTCGGGAGCGGCGGCGCCGGACGCGGCGGTCGCTGTGAGACGGGGCGGGATCTTGAACTGCATATTCTCCTCTTCGCCCGGCAGCAGCTCGATCTCGATGTCGGCCAGCGTGGCGAGACGGCGGAGCACGGCCTGGACAAGCACCTCCGGTGTCGAGGCGCCGCTGGTCAAACCGATGCGGTCGCGGCCTTCGAGCCAGGCGGGATCGAGCTGCGTCTCGTTGTCGATGAGGTGGCTCTCGGCGCCGGCGCTGACGGCGATCTCGGCCAGCCGGCTGGCGTTGGAGCTGTGGCGCGAGCCGACGACGAGGACCAGCGGCACTACCCCCGCTAGCCGCAGCACCGCGAGCTGCCGGTTCTGGGTGGCGTAGCAGATGTCGCGCGCGTTGGGTCCCGCGATGGCCGGGAAGCGGCGGCGCAGGGCTGTAACGATCACCTCGGTGTCGAGGATGCTCAGCGTGGTCTGGGTGACGTAGGCGACGCGCTCGGGATCGGGGATCGACAGGCGCTCGACGTCCTCGACGCTGGCGACGATGTGAACGCGGCCCTGGATCTGGCCGCGCGTCCCTTCCACCTCGGGGTGGCCGGCGTGGCCGACCAGGACGACGTCCATGCCGCGGGATGCAAACGCCCGGCCCTCGGTGTGCACCTTATGGACGAGCGGGCAGGTCGCATCGATCACGTCCAACCCCTTGGCCGCGGCCTCACGCACCACGGCGCGCGAGACGCCGTGGGCGCTGAAGATCACGACGCCCTGGTCGGGCACCTCGCCGACGTCCTCGACGAACACGGCGCCTTTGCCCCTCAAGGTGTCGACGACGTGGCTGTTATGGACGATCTCGTGGCGGACATGGACCGGGCGGCCGAACAGCTCGAGGGCGCGCTCGACGATGCTCACGGCGCGAGTGACCCCGGCGCAGAACCCGCGCGGGTTGGCCAGGACCACTCTCAACTTCCTTGCTCGGGTCTCGGCTTTCTCAGTCGCCGGCATGGCTGCCACTCACTCCGTTGGGCGGCACCGGATCACTCCGGTCCGGCCTCTCTACTCAGCTTCTCGAAATCGCGTAGTCACGCAGGACGTTGACCTCCTGCTGCATCTCCTCGAGGCGGTGGCCCAGGATGTCGCCGATGCTGACAAGGCCGATGATGCGCTTGTCCTCGACCACCGGCAGATGACGAATGCGGCGCTCGGTCATGACACGGGCGACCACCGAGAGCGCGTCCGAGGGCCGGCAGGTGACGACAGATCGGGTCATGATGCTCGCCACCGTCATCGCGGGCAGGGCCGCGGCATGTTCAGCGAGGCCGCGGGCAATGTCGCGCTCGGAGACGATCCCCTCGATGCCGCCGTCGTCGGCCACAACGACGAGGGCGCCGATGCGGTCGGCCTTCAGGCGCTGGGCGAGGACCCAGATGGTCTCCTTGGCCTTGATCGTCTTGACCGATGCGCCCTTGCGCGCGAGGACCTCGGCGACACTCATGACACCGCTCCCGCGATAGCGATGCTTTCGGAGCAGCCGGATCTCAGGGGGACCGCCAGCGCCGGCGAAGATCGGTCAAATGCGAGGCGAGCGCGGCCAGCAGGCACATGCCGGTCATCGCCACGCCCGCGCCCGACAGCGCCAGGCGTCCGGCCAGCACCAGGAAGAATCCGGCACCGATGTTGGCTAGCAGGGGCATCGCTCCCGGGCCGATGCCGCGGGCCTTCAGTGCCGCCAGGGCCACGACCTCCAAGACGATGGCGAGGATCACGGCATCGAAGATGCGCGGCATGTGCGACGCGAGGCTGCCCACGTCCATCGCTCGATCCTTTCGCTCGTCTCGGCGCCTTGGCGGCAACGGCTTTCATGGCGAGACGAGCCCCAGCATGTGCGCAAGATCCTTGAAGAAGATCTTGGCATGCGCCATCGGCCGCCGGCGCACGAGCTGCTTGTTCATGTAGGACTGCCAAGTGAGCTCCTGGACATCCTTGTCGCGGCAAATGGATACGAAGCGCTCGCGCCACTTGTCGTTGCGGTACCAGACGTGCTGCATCAGGCCGAGGATCCAGAATACGCGGCCGTGCTCCTTCATGAAGTGCTTCCGGGCCTGGGCGAGGCAGCGAGCGTCGCCGGTCGCGAGCATCTCCGAGGCGGCGTCGGCGGCCAAGCGCCCGCCGAGCATGGCGTAGTAGATGCCTTCTCCCGAAGCGGGCGCGACGACGCCGGCGGCGTCTCCGGCGAGGAGAACATCGCGGCCATTGTCCCAGCGCCGGAGGGGCTTCAGCGGAATGGGCGCGCCTTCACAGCGCAGTGTCTCCGCCTTGTCGAGGCCGGTCCTCGAGCGCAACGCGGCCACGGCTCCGCGCAGCGAGAAGCCCTTGTGAGCGGATCCGGTGCCGATGCTGATGGTGCCGCCGTGCGGGAAGATCCAGGAATAGAAGTCGGGCGACAGCCGGCCGTCGTAGACGACGTCGCAGCGGGCGCCGTCCGGCGCGGATGTAGCGGGCGTCCGGATGATCTCGTGGTAGGCGAAGACGAAGCGGACCTTGTGGGCGCCGGGGATCTCCTGGCGCGCGACCGAGGAGTTGGCTCCGTCGGCGCCGATGACGACGCGGGCGCGAACACTCTCCTCGGCGCCGTTCTCACCTGACCGGAAATGAACCGTCGCGGTGCCGGAGCCGTCGCGGGTGATCGACTGGTAGCGGCCGGTGCGACGCGTGGCGCCCTGGGCGGCGGCGCGCTCGCGCAGCCACTCGTCGAAATCGGCACGATCGACCATGCCGACGTAGCCACGGTCGATGGGCATGTCGACGCGCTTGTCGGTCGGGGAGACGATGCGGGCCGACGTGATGCGCGCAACGATCAGGTGGTCGGGGATCTCGAAATCGCGGATCAGGCGCGGCGGCACGGCGCCTCCGCAAGGCTTGATGCGGCCGCCCCTGTCGAGAAGCAGGACGGAACGGCCGCGTGCCGCCAGATCCGCAGCGGCTGTTGCTCCCGCAGGCCCGCCGCCGACCACGACAGCGTCGAAGATCTCGTTTCCAGTCATAACGGCGTCCCCCAATGGTTGCGCCGCACGGCTACGCGGCCTCGGGCTCCAAGGTATGCGCGGCAGGCCGAGCCGGAGACCTGACGATTGCTCCGGTCGCGAGCCGGGCGGCGAACAGGAAGAGCAGCGCCTCGCAGGCGAAGACGATCGTGTAGGCGAGGCTGGTCGCCGGGACGACGTGGCGCAGGATGTCGACGCTGCCGGCACCGATGAAGCCGCCGATGGCGAACGCGATGGCCTGCGAGGCGCCCCAGAGGCCCATTCGGGTTCCCTCTCTCGAGCGGCGTCCCGAGCCCGCCAGCATCATCATCGAGCCGATGGCGGCGACGGCGTAGGCGCCATTGCAGAGACCGAGGATGAAAATATTCGTCTTCAAGGGCCAGGCGGCGCCGACCAGGCCGGCCGCCGCAATGCCGGCCAGCGCCAAAGCGGAAGCGATGCAGCCTCCGATGGTCCAGCCCTTAAGCGAGCCGAGGCCGAAGCGCGGGCTGGCAGCGACGGCTGCGAGCACCATGCCGGTGAAGACTCCGCCATGCTGCAGGCCGGAAAGCTTCGTGGTGGCGCCGAGCGACATGCTGAAAACAATGCCGGCGAATGGCTCGAGGATCAGGTCCTGCATGCTGTAGGCGAGCATGGAAATGAAGACGAAGATCGTGAACCGGCGCGCCTGTGGCTCCTCCCAGACCTGGGCGATAGCCTCGCGGAAGCTCGTCTTGTCGCTGCCGTTCTCCTCCGTGAGCTGGGCGGGGCCGCCACGGGGCTCAATGCGCCACAACGCCACGATGCTCGTCAGCACGGCGATGGCCGAGATCACGGCCGTCACGACGACGAGGCGGGTGGGCGAGAACGGGTCGAGGAAGTGGCCGGCGGTGATGGTCGAGACGATGAAACCGCAGATCATCATGAGCCAAACGATGGTCGCGGCGGCCGGGCGGCGCTCGGCGCGAACCAGGATGGCCAAAAGGGTGAGAAGCGAGGTGCCGGCTGCACCGACCCCGATGCCAACGAGCGTGAAAGCAACAAACGCCAGGACGAGACCGAGGACAGGATAGGCCGCCAGGCTGGCGGTCGCGAACGCGGCGCCCGTGCCGCCGAGCGCGAGCACGACCATGCCAGCGATGATCCACGGCGTGCGGCATCCGCCCATGTCGGCGCCGAAGCCCCATCTCGGCCGCAGAACCTGCAGCGCGTAGTGCCAGCCGACGAGGGCTCCCGGAAGTGCGGCGGGCAGGGCGAGCTCGACGACCATGACGCGATTGAGCGTCGAGGTGGTGAGCACGACGATGGCGCCGAGCGCCGTCTGCACCAGGCCGAGGCGTACGATGCCCAACCATCCGAGACCGCTCGAGCTCATGACAGGCCTCCAACGATGGTGCGAACGGCGAACGCGCTGACCAGCATGCCGAGAACATAGAGAGAGACGCCGGTGGCGTTGTACCAGGGCGCCCTCTCGCGTGGCGCCGCGCGCAGCCGCACCATCAGCGCAAGCTGGGCGACGAGGAGGGCCAGCACGATGAGCGCGTGATAGGGACGCGACCACGACAGCAGCAGCGCGACCACGACAGCCTGCGGCACCGCCATGACAATGCAGGCGACGTCGGCGGCCCGCTTCTCGCCGAGCTGAACCTGGAGGGTGCGGACGCCGCACTTGCGATCGCCCTCGACCGACTTGAAGTCATTGAGCGTCATGATGCCGTGGGCGCCGAGACTATAGAGGGCGGCGAGCGCCAATATCTGCGGCGCCGGCATGGCATTGAGCATCACGAGCGCACCGGTGAACCACGCCAAGCCCTCGTAGGAGATGGCGACCGCGGTATTGCCCCACCAGCCGTTCCGCTTCAGCCGCAGAGGGGGCGCGCTGTAGGCCCAGGCGAGGACAATGCCGACAATCGCCGCAAGGAAGCCGAGGGGGCCGAGGTGCGTCGCGACGACGAGCGACAGCCCCGACCAGAAGATGGCGATGATCAAGCCCCAGTACCCGGGGATGCGGCCAGATGGGATCGGGCGCTGCGGCTCATTGATAGCGTCGACGTGGCGGTCGAACCAGTCGTTGACGGCCTGGCTGGCGCCGCAGATGAGCGGTCCGGCGAGGAGGATGCCGACGACGACGCGTCCCCACTCGGCTTTTCCGAGCGGCACGCCGGACGAAACCACGCCGCACATCAAGGCCCACATCGGCGCGAACCAAGTGATTGGCTTGAGGAGCTCGAGGACTGCCGACGGCGCCGGTGGCGCACTTCTCAGGGCCAGATACGACATAACAAAACTCTAGTCCTGAAGACCGGGAGTGTCAATTTTGGATTACATGCAGAACAGTCATCCGGTCATAACATCGCAGGTGCCCGCGTGGACGCGCAAGGCGTGGCGAGGCTCGCGCCGGCAATGCGAATTCGGCGGAGAGCGAAACGTCGTCAATGGTGCTGTCGCGGGAAGCTTGTCTTGGAGGCGCTCTTCACGGCGAACCGATTTATAGACTCGGCTCAACCGCTCTAGAGATCGCCCAATCCGTGGCGGCGAAGCTTCGAATAGAGACCTTGCCGGCTGAGGCCCAGCATCTCGGCGGCGGACGCGCGATTGTCGCCGGTCAGCTCGAGTGCCGCCTCGATGCACAGACGCTCGATCATGTCGGTCGACTCGCGAACGAGGTCCTTCAGAGAAACCCGACCCACAAGCTCGGTCAGCTGCTCGACGGAGCGAGCTACCCCCGGCCGCGCCTCGCCCCCATCGACGCGCCGCTGTGCGGTGTGGATCGTGAAGCCCAGGCACGGCGTGTCTCCCGACGCAACTGCGACGCCGGAGACCTCGACGTCGGTCGTCGAGCCGAACTCGCCCCTGACCTGCGTGGAGAAGCCGCGGACTTCCCCCCGCTCCCGTACGTTCTTGATGAGCACGTTGACGTCCACGGGAAGCCGGCCGAGCCATCGGTCGATCGGCTCTCCGCGCAGCTGGTCCTCGGTGGCGATCTGCGTCATCTCGAGGAACGCCGCGTTCGCGGTCAGAATGCGGCGGTCGTGGTCGGTGACGACGAAGCCCTCCGGCATCTTCTGGACCACGTCGAATACGTTCGATCTCTGGCTGAGCCAAACCGCCGCCTCGGCGCTGGCCGGCGACAGGCGGACGAGGAAATGAACGTTCGTATCCTCGCGGAAAACAGAGCAGGCCATCACCAGCTCGGTCTTCTTTCCATCGAGCTTGACACGAATCTGATCGGCGCGGCCCTTGGAACGTGCGGTGTCGAACCCCTGCTGGATCTTGCGCTCGCTGTCGGAGCTGAAGCTCTCGAGGAAGCTCCTGCCGCTCAGTCTCTTAACGGGCTTGCCGAGGATTTGGCTGGCAGCGGGATTCGCCTCCACGACGCGTCCAGACGTCGCGTCGACGATCAACACCGCCTCGGACGAGATCTGGAAGAGCAGGCGATAGCGGGTTTCGACCTGGCGGAGGCGGCTGTACTCGCGCTCGACGGACTGCTGAGCATCGACGAGGCGCTGCTGAAGCACGGCGATGGGCCGCAAGTCGCGCCCGATCGCGACGATGCGGCCCGTGCTGCCGACACGTACGGCGGAATAGCGGACAGGCACGTCGGTGCCCGCCTTCGTGCTGTGGTTCACTTGCCGCCAACGGGAGACGCCCGAGGTGGCGTTATCCTGAAGCATCTCCTTGATCTTTTCCCGGCTCTCCAGCGTGACCGTCTGCACCCAGGGCTGACCGACCCAGCTCGAGAAACCTTCGTCGACGAGATCCTGGCTGCCGAATGCGACGTCGCGAACGATGCCGCGCCCATCGACGACCACGGCGATATCGGAAGCCGCGGCTACGAGCCGCGCCATGGCATCCGTATTGAGCTCACCGAGCGAGCGCTCCGGAGTCCGAAACGAATCTATGGAGCGGGAAGTAATCCGATTGTCCATGACAGCCATTACCTCCCGCTGCGAAGCTAGATCGGACGTTCGGCCATTCGTCCTATCAGTCGTCCCAGCTTCTCCAGCGCCTCATACCCATCCCCCGCCGCGACATCGGCGCCTACTCGGCCGGCAAGCTCGGGATTGTCGAGAAAGACAGGACCGCCAACCACCACAACGACATTCTTGTTCCGTGAGGCCGAACGCACCGACTGGATAGCGGATGTCAGATTTTCTAGCAATACCATAGAGCTTACCGACAGACCCACGACCTCGAACCATTGGCCGCGGATGCTGCGCGCCAGCTCGGCCTTGTTCCGGGGCATGCAGCTGCAGCAGAGCCAGCCGGACCTTCGAAATACCTCCTCGACGAGCATGATGCCAAACGTATGTTGCTCGCCCGGCGTCGGCGCAAGCAGGATCCGTCTCTCCGGAGCATAAGGGACGACCTCGTCGTCGAACCTCGGGCTGATCTCATGGAGCAGCTGCTGGAGCCGGGACAAGCCAATCGTCACCTCGGCAAAATCGCAGATGTCGGTCCGCCACCACTCCCCGAGGAGCTTGGCGCTGGCCGCAAGCAGGTCGACCATGATCCGGTCGGTGCCCAGTCCCTTGGATTGCAGAACGCGAACGAACTGCAGCGCGACGCCACCGTCGTGATCGAGAAGCAAGCGGGAGAATTCGGCGACATCCTCCTCGAGGATGCGGGCGGCCGACTCCTTCTTGGCAACGCGAGTGCGGGCTTCCTGCTGATGGGCCAGCATCAGGCGCGGTATGATCTCGGCCTCGATCGTGCGTGCGAGGTTCAGATCGCTCTGCTGGCGGCTGCCACTCTTGCGGTTCCGGCGCTTCCCAGAAGACTTCTTAGTGTCAACCCCGCAGTCGGTCCACCCACTGAGAACGTCCGCCAGTTGCCGAAATCCCGACATGGGCCCGCCCTCCCTACCGATAGACCCCGATATACTTGGTATTGGCTCCGGGTGGCTCCGAGCGGAAATTCAGTGGCCTTAGAAATTACTCGAAATTCCGAGTGTTCAAAGCCGGTTGAATTTCCCCTTTGCCCAGACAGCTCACTAAAGCACGGATCGCGTTTCAGCACCATCTCGATCTTCTCCATTCATAACGCCCCGTGGGCGTCTGTAAAGTGAAATTTACGCCAAGCGGAGTTGACATCGGTCCCGGACGGCTCCATCCTTCGTCTCACGGCACCGCCAGACGGCACCGCCGTGAGGGGAGCGAGAGACGATGTCTCCTGAGCGCACGCGTCAAAGCGCAAGTCGGCCGCTCTACACGCCGGAGGAGCAGCAGCGCAGGAATGAAACTCCCTGGACCCTGGTGCAAGGCATTCTCGCGCCAGTGCAATTTCTTGTTTTTCTGGTGAGCCTCGGGCTCGTGCTGCGCTGCCTCGCAACCGGCCAGGGCGAGACCGCCGCCACCATCTCGATCGTGGTGAAGACTCTCGTGCTGTACACCATCATGATCACCGGCTCGATCTGGGAGAAGGTGGTCTTCGGGAAGTACCTCTTCGCGCCCGCGTTCTTCTGGGAAGACGTGTTCAGCATGCTCGTGCTGGCGCTCCACACCGCCTATATCGTCGCACTCATCACGGGCTGGCTCAGCCTCGACCAGCAGCTCATTCTCGCGCTGGCCGCCTATGCCGCTTACGTCATCAACGCCGCGCAATTCCTTCTGAAGCTGCGTGCGGCCCGTCTGCAGGCTCAAAATGCCGGGCAAGCCGGTACCCACACGCAGGGTGGAATGGCAGCCGCGGAGGCTTCGCCATGACCGCTGGTCCAGGCATCGCTCCGGCCGCCTGCGAGGCCAGCCCGGCCCAGGGCGCCGTGCTGCGCGAGCACGGTCAGCGCGCGGTTTTCTGCGGCCTGACGGGCATCGTCTGGCTGCACCGCAAGATCCAGGATGCCTTCTTCCTCGTCGTGGGCTCGCGTACCTGCGCTCATCTGCTGCAGTCGGCTGCCGGCGTCATGATCTTCGCGGAGCCGCGCTTCGCCACGGCCATCATCGAGGACCGCGATCTAGCGGGACTGGCCGACGCGAACGCGGAGCTCGACCGCATCGTCAACCAATTGCTCGCGCGCCGGCCCGAGATCCGCATGCTCTTCCTGGTCGGGTCGTGCCCGTCGGAGGTCATCAAGCTCGACCTCTCCCGTGCGGCGCTTCGCCTCACGGCGGCCCATTCCGGGCGTGTACGGGTCGTTAGCTACTCGGGCAGCGGGATCGAGACGACGTTCACGCAGGGCGAGGACGCGTGTCTCGCCGCGCTGGTGCCGTTGCTGCCGGCCGAGCCGGCCGGGGCGCCGCGCTCGTTGCTGGTGGTCGGCTCGCTCGCGGATGTCGTCGAAGGCCAGCTGAAGCGCCTCCTCGAGGACATGGGCATCGGTCCGGTGCACTTCCTGCCCGCTCGCGGCATGCATGAGCTGCCGCCGGTCGGACCGAACACCTCTTTCCTGCTCGCGCAGCCGTTCCTGACCGAGACCGCCCGGGCGCTCGAGGGACGCGGAGCCCGGCGTTTGACCGCGCTGTTCCCATTCGGCTCGGAAGGAACGACCGAGTGGCTGCGGGCGGCGGCGACGGCCTTCAATGTGTCGCCGGACGTCTTCCGCAAGGCCGTCGAGGCGCCGCAGGCGCGGGCTCGGGCGGCGCTGGAGCCGCATCGCTTCCGGCTCGCCGGCAAGCGGGTCTTCTTCTTCCCGGACAGCCAGCTCGAGGTGCCGCTGGCGCGCTTCCTGGCGCGGGAGCTCAACATGCAGCCGGTCGAGGTGGGGACGCCTTACCTCAACCGCCAGATTCTGGCCCAGGAGCTCGCCCTTCTCCCGACGGGCACACGTCTCAGCGAAGGCCAGGATGTCGACAAGCAGCTGGATCGCTGCCGCGCCGAGCGTCCCGACCTCACCGTGTGCGGTCTCGGCATCGCCAATCCGCTCGAAGCGGAGGGGCTGACGACGAAATGGTCGATCGAGCTGATGTTCTCGCCGATCCAAGGCTACGACCAAGCCGGTGACCTCGCCCAGCTCATGGTGCGGCCGCTGGTGCGGCGTGAGCGGCTGGAGGTGTAGACCATGCAGCTCACACTCTGGACATACGAGGGGCCTCCACACGTCGGTGCGATGCGTGTCGCGACGGCGATGCGCGATCTCCACTACGTGCTGCACGCGCCGCAGGGCGACACCTACGCGGACCTGCTGTTCACGATGATCGAGCGCCGCTCGCTGCGTCCGCCAGTCACCTACACGACCTTCCAGGCCAAGGATCTGGGCTCGGATACGGCCGAGCTGTTCAAGTCCTCGGCGCGCGACGCCTACGAGCGCTTCAAGCCGGAAGCGCTGATCGTCGGCGCCTCGTGCACGGCGGAGCTACTGCAGGACGATCCGGGCGGCCTCGCGAAGGCGCTCGGCCTCCCGGTTCCGGTCATTCCGCTGGAGCTGCCGGCGTATCAGAAGAAGGAAAACTGGGGCGCGGCCGAGACCTTCTACCAGCTGGTCCGCGCTCTCGCAGGACGGCGGGCACCCACGCCTGGTGCGGCGCGGCCGCCGCGCCCGGAGGGACGCAAGCCGACCTGCAATATTCTCGGTCCGACGGCGTTGGGATTCCGCCACCGCGACGACGTGACCGAGGTAACCCGCCTCCTCGACGAGCTCGGTATCGGGGTCGATGTCGTCGCTCCCCTCGGGGCATCGCCCTCCGATCTGATGCGTCTCGGGGAGGCGGACTTCAATGTGGTGCTCTATCCGGAGGTGGCCGGCACCTCCGCCCAGTGGCTGAAGCGCACGTTCCACCAGCCGTTCACGCGGACCGTTCCAATCGGCGTCGGCGCCACGCGCGATTTCATCGCGGAGGTGGCGGAGCTCGCCGGTGTCGACGCGGGTCCGATGCTCGCTGGCGAGCGCACGCGGCTGCCGTGGTACTCGCGCAGCGTCGATTCCACCTACCTCACCGGCAAGCGCGTGTTCATCTTCGGCGACGCGACGCACGTGCTCGCCGCGGCGCGGATCGCGACCAAGGAGCTCGGCTTCGAGATCGCCGGGCTCGGCACCTATTCTCGCGAGCTGGCGCGGGACGTGCGTGAGGCCGCCTCGGCCTACGGAGTCGAGGCGCTGATCACCGATGACTATCTCGCCGTCGAGGAGCGCATCAAGGAGCTGCACCCCGAGCTGGTGCTCGGGACGCAGATGGAGCGCCACATCGCCAAGCGGCTGTCGATCCCGTGCGCGGTGATCTCGGCTCCCGTGCACGTGCAGGACTTCCCTGCCCGCTACGCGCCGCAGATGGGGTTCGAGGGCGCCAACGTCATCTTCGACACCTGGGTGCATCCGCTCATGATGGGGCTCGAGGAGCATCTCCTGGCGATGTTCCGGGACGACTTCGAGTTCCACGACGCGGCGGCTCCCTCGCATCTCGGCTCTCCGGCCCGGGCCAAGGCCGAGCCGGCTGCCGCACCGGCAGCGGCGCAGCCGATCACCCTTCCGGCGGGGTCGAGCTGGACGGCGGACGCAGAGAAGGAACTGCACAAGGTCCCATTCTTCGTACGCGGCAAAGCGCGCCGCAATACCGAGCGCTACGCCGCGGAGCGTGGCATCGCAACGATCACCATCGAGACGCTTTACGATGCAAAAGCTCATTTCAACCGCTGATCGCACCCCGGTGCGGTTCGTAATCGTGGCGCTCGACAGTCATCTGGCGAGCACTGCCGATCGTGCACGTCCCCAGCTCTACGCAGCCATCCCCGGCCTGGAGCTCAGCCTCCACGCGGCCGCCGAGTGGGGCCAGAACCCCGCGGCCCTCGAGCGTTGCCGCGCCGATGTCGCGAGGGGCGACATCATCCTCATCTCCACGCTGTTCCTCGAGGAGCACGTGCAGGCGATCCTGCCGGCTCTCAAGGCGCGCCGCGATTCCTGCGACGCGATGATCGGCTGCATCTCGACCGGCGATATCGTGAAGCTTACCCGCATGGGCAACTTCGCGATGGACGGCTCGCAAGGCGGCGCGCTGTCACTGTTGAAGCGGCTCCGCGGCTCATCGAAGAGCAAGGAACGCTCGGAGTCGTCCTCCGGTGCCAGCCAGATGGCGATGCTGCGCCGGATCCCGAAGCTCCTGAGGTTCATCCCCGGCACGGCGCAGGACGTGCGGGCCTACTTCCTCACTCTGCAGTACTGGCTGGCGGGCTCGGAAGAGAACCTCGTCAACGTGGTGCGCTTCCTCATCGACCGCTACGCCACCGGTCCGCGGAAGTCGCTCAAGGGCACGCTTCCCGCGGGAGCCCCGGTGGAATACCCCGAGGTGGGCGTCTATCACCCGAGGCTCCAGGGCCGAGTCAGCGAGAAAGCCGAGGCGCTACCCAAGCCGCCGGTGCCGGTGCGCGGCCGAGTCGGCCTGCTGGTGATGCGTCCGTATGTGCTGGCGCGCAACTGCGCCCATTACGACGGCGTGATCGCGGCCATGGAGCAGCGCGGGCTGGAGGTCGTTCCGGCATTTGCCACCGGCCTCGATGCGCGGCCGGCTATCGCGCGCTACTTCGTTCGTGACGGGCGCGCGACAGTCGACGCCGTGGTGTCGCTCACCGGTTTCTCCCTGGTCGGCGGCCCGGCCTACAACGACGCGGAGGCTGCGAGCCAGACGCTGGCCGGTCTCGATGTGCCATACATCGCCGCGACGGCGCTCGAGTTCCAGACGCTCGAGAAATGGGAGGCGAGCCGGCAGGGCCTGATGCCGGTCGAGACGACCATGATGGTCGCCATCCCCGAGATCGACGGCGCCACGGGCCCGATCGTGTTCGGCGGGCGGTCGGAAACGAACGGCGACAGCCGCGACATGAGCCCCAGTCTCGAGCGTGCGGAGCGGCTCGCGGCGCGCGTGGACCGGCTGGTGGCGCTGAGGAAGGCCAAGCGGGCCGAGCGCAAGCTGGCCATCGTTCTGTTCAACTTCCCGCCCAACGCCGGCGCGACCGGAACGGCCGCCTTCCTGTCGGTCTTCGCCTCGCTTCACAATACGCTGAAGGCGCTTGCGGCAGCCGGCTACAAGGTCGACGTGCCGCGGACCGTCGACGACCTGCGCGAGCGCATTCTCACCGGCAACTCGGCGCGGTTCGGCACGGCCGCCAACGTCCACACGCGCATCGACGTGAACAGCTATGTGCGGCGGCAGCGCTGGCTGGGCGAGATCGAGGCGCAGTGGGGTCCGGCGCCCGGCCGCCACCAGAGCGACGGCAAGTCCATCCTCGTGCTCGGGGCGGAGTTCGGCAACGTGCTCGTCGGTGTTCAGCCGGCCTTCGGATACGAAGGCGATCCGATGCGCCTGCTGTTCGAAGGCAATTTCGCCCCCACGCATGCCTTCGCGGCGTTCTACGACTACCTGGCGAATGACTACCGCGCGCACGCCGTGCTGCATTTCGGCACTCACGGCGCGCTCGAGTTCATGCCCGGCAAGCAGGCCGGCATGACGGGGCAATGCTGGCCGGACCGGCTCATCGGCGACCTGCCGAACTTCTACCTCTACGCCGCCAACAACCCGTCGGAGGGCATGATCGCGAAGCGGCGCGCGGCCGCGACGCTGATCAGCTATCTGACGCCCTCGGTCGCGCATGCGGGACTCTACAAGGGGCTGATCGATCTCAAGTCGAGCGTCGAGCGGTGGCGCGGGCTGGAGAGCGAGGCGGCGCAGGAGCGGTCCGATATCGCGAGCCTGATACAGGCGCAGGCGGCGGCGCTCGATCTCGTCACGGCGGAACCGGCCTGGGGTCTCGACGAGGCCGACGAGCGGATCCATGCGCTCTGGACGAAGATCCTCGAGCTCGAATACACGCTCATTCCTCACGGTCTCCACGTGGTCGGCGAGGCGATGCCGGCCGCCGAGCGCATCGATGTGCTCGAGGCGGTCGCGGAGGCCAACCACGGCGGCCGCATCGCGCGGTCGACGATCGAGGCCATCGTAACGGGAACGGCTCCGGCGCGTCTACCCGAGGAGCGCGATGTGGAGGTGGCTGAGGCGCTGCGCGAGATCCGGCGCATGAACGCCCTGCTCGCCGAAGACCACGAGCTGCCGGCCCTGGTCCATGCTCTCGACGGCGGGTTCGTGCACCCGGCGCCGGCGGGCGACCTCATTCGCACGCCGCAGATGCTGCCGACCGGCCGCAACCTGCACAGCTTCGATCCGTTCCGCATTCCGAGCGCCTTCGCCGTCGCCGATGGCGCGCGGCAGGCCGCGCGACTGCTGTCGCGGCATCAAGCCGAGGGGCACGAGCTGCCGGAGACGGTGGCGATCGTGCTCTGGGGCACCGACAACCTGAAGAGCGAGGGCGGCCCGATCGCGCAGGCGCTGGCGCTGATCGGTGCGCGGCCACGGTTCGACGCCTATGGCCGGCTGTGCGGCGCACAGCTCGTTCCGCTCGCCGAGCTGGGCCGGCCGCGCATCGACACGGTGGTGACGCTATCCGGCATCTTCCGCGACCTGCTGCCGCTGCAGACCAAGCTGCTGGCCGAAGCGGCGCTGCTGGCGGCGAGCGCCGACGAGCCGGTCGAGCAGAATTTCGTGCGCAAGCATGCGCTCGACTACATGGCCAAGAACAAGTGCGACCTCGAGACGGCCGCGCTGCGTGTGTTCTCGAACGCGTCCGGCGCCTACGGATCGAACGTCAACCAGCTGATCGAGACCGGGAGCTGGGACGATGAGGACGAGCTGGCGGATGCCTATTCGCGGCGCAAGAGCTTCGCCTACGGCTGCTCGGGGCAGCCGGTGCAGCAGTCGAAGCTGCTCGAAAGCGTGCTCTCGAGCGTCAAGCTCACGTACCAGAATCTCGAATCCGTCGAGGTCGGCGTGACGACGATCGATCACTACTTCGACACCCTCGGCGGCATCAGCCGGGCGGTGAAGAAGGCCGGCGGCGAGACGGTGCCCGTCTACATCGGCGACCAGACGCGCGGGCAGGGGCTCGTTCGCACGCTGTCCGAGCAGGTGGCGCTCGAGACGCGGACGCGGGCGCTCAATCCGAAGTGGTACGAAAGCATGCTGCAGCACGGCTACGAGGGCGTGCGGCAGATCGAGGCGCATGTGACGAACACGCTCGGCTGGTCGGCAACGACCGGCGAGGTGGCGCCGTGGGTCTACATGCAGCTGACGCAGACGTTCGTTCTCGATCCGGAGATGCGCAAGCGGCTTTCGGATCTCAACCGCACGGCCTCGGCCAAGATCGCCAACCGCCTGCTCGAAGCTCACGAGCGCCGCTACTGGTCGCCAGACCCGTCGGTGCTCGAGGCCCTTCGCGAGGCCGGCGAGGAGCTCGAGGATCGTCTCGAAGGTATCGGAGTGGAGGCCGCCGCATGACCGCACTCGTTCTCAACCGGCCCGGTGCAAGGAATTCCCATCTCGACGGGGAGGGGAGCGTTCAGGTGCACCTCGATCCGGCGATCGAGATCCGGAATGCCAAGGTCTTTGCCGTCTACGGCAAGGGCGGTATCGGCAAGAGCACGACGTCGTCGAACCTGTCGGCGGCGTTCTCGAAGCTCGGCAAGCGCGTGCTGCAGATCGGCTGCGATCCGAAACACGATTCGACCTTCACGCTGACGAAGCGGCTGGTGCCGACGGTCATCGACGTGCTGGAGCAGGTCAACTTCCATACGGAAGAGCTGCGCGTCGAGGACTTCGTCTACGAGGGCTACAATGGCGTCCTGTGCGTCGAGGCGGGTGGACCGCCGGCGGGCACGGGCTGCGGCGGCTACGTGGTCGGCCAGACGGTCAAGCTGCTCAAGGAGCACCATCTCCTCGACGAGACCGACGTCGTCATCTTCGACGTGCTCGGCGACGTGGTCTGCGGCGGCTTCGCCTCGCCTCTGCAGCACGCGGAGCGGGGGCTCATCGTCACCGCCAACGACTTCGACAGCATCTTCGCCATGAACCGCATCGTCGCGGCGATCCAGGCGAAGTCCAAGAACTACGGCGTGCGGCTCGGCGGTGTCATCGCCAACCGCAGCGCCAAGACGGACCAGATCGACCGCTTCAACGACGCGGTCGGTCTCAAGCGCCTCGCGCATCTGCCGGACCTCGACGTCATCCGGCGCAGCCGCCTCAAGAAGGCGACGCTGTTCGAGATGGAGCCGTCGCCCGAGCTGCAGGCCGTGCAGGAGGAATACCTGCGGCTGGCCGCGACTCTGTGGGCCGGCGTGCAGCCGCTCGAGGCGCGGACGATGAAGGACCGCGAGATCTTCGACTTCCTGGGGTACGATTGATGCACACGCAGTCCTACAGTCAACGCCGCGGAGAGCTGCGCACGTACTTCGACCGCACGGCGGCCGATGCGTGGAAGCAGCTCACGTCGGATGCGCCGGTCAGCCGCATCCGCGCCACGGTGCGGGCCGGGCGGAACCGCATGCGCGAGACCCTGCTCAGCTGGCTGCCGGCGGATCTCGCGGGCAAGCGTGTGCTCGACGCGGGTTGTGGCACGGGCTCGTTCTCGATCGAGCTGGCGCGGCGTGGCGCCGACGTGGTGGCGATCGATCTGGCGGAGTCGCTGGTCGATCTGGCGCGCTCGCGGACGGCAGCCGAGCTCTCGGAAATCCAGGCGCGGACCGGCCGCGGCTCGATCACCTTCACCTCCGGTGACATGCT
>WBZX01000212.1_pt1 | contig 47249 bp, 43 predicted proteins | sample 5204211 | NCBI WGS metagenome assembly WBZX01 (sample SAMN12344362, study PRJNA552823) | activated sludge metagenome | biome: Activated sludge suspended growth; feature: Nitrification reactor; material: Wastewater; isolation source: activated sludge from nitrification reactor of wastewater...
ACTGCGTCACCGCGATTGCCCGGGGGGGCTTGTCTTGACGGCCATCAAGGCAAAGATCTTGCTCAGGAACAGACTTCCCATTGTCGATTGTTCCGTTTTCCGGTCGAGGAGACAGAGCATGGCACAGGAGATCAAGAAGGCCGAAGCGCCGAAGCCGATGGCGCCCCGTTATGCCGATCCATTTGCCGAAATGCGCAACGAGATGGAGCGGCTCTTCGATAGTTTCATGGGGCGCGGCTGGGGCCGCATGCCGACCGCTTTCAGGGGCGGTGAAGGCACCACCATGGTGATGCCGACCATGGACATCAAGGAAACCGACAAGGAACTCGTCGTCGAGGCCGAGCTGCCCGGCATGGAAGACAAGGACGTCAACGTCACCATCCGCGAGGGCGTGCTGACCATCAAGGGCGAGAAGAAGTCCGAGCGCGAGGAGAAGGAGCAGGATTATCACCTGACCGAGCGCAGCTACGGCAAGTTCGAGCGCTCGTTCCGCCTGCCGGACACCATCGACGAGGACAACATCGCCGCACACTTCGACAAGGGCGTGCTTAAAGTAAGGATGCCGAAACGGCCCGAGACCGCCAGATCGGAGAAGACCATTCCGATCAGCAACAAGGACTGAGGCCATCGCGAGCAGGGCCGCGATCCTTGGCGGTCCCGGCCTTGCAATCTGGACTGAAGCCGAGCGTGGTCGCTCCGGACAGCCTCAGAGGAGGAGGTACTCATGGGCAAGCTGGCAATTGTGGCCGGTTTGATGCTGGTCTTGACCAGTGCCGCCCACGCTCAGACTGAGGGCGACGCCGCAAAGGGGCACGAGTTCGTGCGCAAGAACTGCACGCCATGTCATTCCGTGGAGCAGGGCGAGCCGGCCCGCTCCGTGCACACGGCGCCGAGCTTCCAGGCGGTCGCCGATACGCCGGGCATGACGTCATTGGCTTTGACCGCTTGGTTCCTGACGCCCCACCCCACGATGCCGAACCTCGTCATCGCGACCAGGGATGTGCGCGACATCAACGCCTATATCCTGAGCTTGAAGACCGAGCGGCAGTGACAGTGCCGCAAGGCTTTTCGCCCGCTAGCTCTTGAACACCACCGCCCGGCGCAGCCGATACACGGCGACGAAGCTGATGCCGACGGCGAGCACTTTGCCAGCAATTGGCGGGAGCCCGAGTATCTCGACCGAGATGGCGATGATCGACCAGGTGATTGCAATTCCGATGAGTCCGCTCGCCGCGAACTCCGCCAGCAGCCTGCGCTGCGACTTGGTCAGTCCGCGCCGCTCGAACACGAACCGCGATGAGAGCAGGAAGTGCAGTGCGAGCCCGGCGGCATAGCCGGCAACGCCCGCCCACGAGGCTTTCAACGCTTCAAAATGCGTGAGAGAGAGAAAGACGGCGAAATCGACGCCGAGCGCCACCACGGAGACGACGACATAGCGGGAGAACTGTGGAGCCCGTTGCAACAGCGGCTGCAACATCAGCTGCAGGCCGGCCGGCATGATCAGGGGCCGATCCGCGCCGCTGCGGCGCTCGGCATCCGGCAGCACCGCCGTGTCGAGACCAGTCGTCATTGTCCAACGCCTCTACGCAAATTCCCAAAGTGAGCGGCGGCCGGTCACGACCGGCCGCCATTAGTTCTTCACGCCGCCTCGCCGACCTTGCGCGGCACCATACGAACGCTCTTCAGAGCCTCTTCCGCGCCCGAGTTGCCCGCCTCGTGGTACTCGGCGTCCTCGTTCACGTTCCAGATGTCGTAGACCTGCTTGCCGGCGATGATGTTCTTGACCGTCAGCATGGCGGTCATCATCGCGTGGTCCTGATTGTTGTACTTGTGCATGCCGTTGCGGCCGACGAGGTGCAGCGTCGGGAACTTGTCGGCGAGCTCGTGGCGGATGTCGGCGACGTTGTCCTTGTAGTCCTCGTCGTAGACTGGATAGGCCTTCTTTTGGCGCACCACGCAGCCGTCTGTGATGTCCTCGCGCTTGCACAGCCCGATCTTGACCAGCTCTTTCTTGGCCAGCCGGATGAGCTGCTTGTCGCTCGAGGCCCACAGCCCGTCGCCCTCGAAGCAGAAGTATTCGAGGCCGAGGCAGGTCGAGGTCTCGTCCGGGATCAGCTCCGGCGACCATGAGCGGAAGTTCTGGATGCGGCCGACCTTCACGCTCGGCTCGTGGATATAGATCCAGTTGTCCGGGAACAGATCGGGCTTGTTGACCACCAGCGCAACAGTGAGGAAGTCGCGATAACGCAGCCCCTCGGCCGCCTCGAGGCAGTCCGGCGTCGGCGTGATCGACTGGATGAGCTCGCGAATTGGCGCCGAAGAGATGACGTGATTTGCGGTGAACGTACGTGACTCGCCGGCGGCAGTGGTCGCCTCGATCGTCCAGATCTTGGCGTCTCTGTCGTAGTTGAGCTTGGACAGAGAAGTGCCCATGTGGATGTTGCCGCCCTGCGCCTTCGTCTTCGCGGCGGCGGCCTCCCACATCATGCCGGGGCCCTTGCGCGGATACTGAAAGCTTTCGATCAGCGTCTTGATGACCTCGCCGTCGTGAGCCTTCGTGCCGTCCTTCTTGCCCTTGGGTACGATCGAGTTCCTGAGCGCGTTGGCCATCGCCGACCAAAGGTCGAGGCCCTTGATCCGCTGGGCGGCCCAATCGGCAGAGATCTCGTCGCAGCTCATGCCCCACACCTTCTCGGTGTAGGTCTTGAAGAAGATCGAAAACAGCCGTTCGCCGAACTGGTTCGAGACCCACTGGTGGAAAGTCTCCGGCTTCTCGTTTGGAAACGCCTGCTTGTAGGCGAAGGAGAGCACGCACATGGCGCTCTCGACCACGCCGAGATTGGACAGGGCCTCGAAGGCCTTGAGCGGGTAGGAGTAGTACTTGCCGTCGTAATAGATGCGGCTGAGGCGCGGACGCTCGATGAAGTCCTGCGGCAGAATCTCCTTCCACAGGTCGACGACCTCTTTCGACTTGGAGAAGAATCGGTGGCCGCCGATGTCGAAAAGGTAGTTCTTGTAGTTGGCGGTGCGGCTGATGCCGCCGACGTAGACGGGATCGGCCTCGATGACGGTGGTCGAGATGCCTTCCTTGGTCAGCAGGTAGGAGGCCGTCAGGCCCGCTGGGCCCGCACCGATGATGAAGATGTCCGAATGGCTCATGACCGTCTCGATTCCATGCGCTTGAACTGAGCAGCTCGGCTCCACTGGCCGGCCGGTGCGCGCATACCATCCGCGCTCCATGCAACAGCGACGGTACTGATTAAGGTTGAACAAATTGTTTCGAATTTGAAGCGTTTAGGCGCTCTGGCTCAACGAGGTGACCATTTACGCGACCCTAAGACTAATGCGTTTACAAGTTTTGTCTCGGGCGCATGTGGTTTGGTGGGCGGTCGCATGCAAAGGCAGAGAAACAGGCCCCTTCTCATTGTGGGAAATGGATCAGAGCTTGTGCGGGCCGGGATGACATCGATTGCCGCAACGAGGCGACAGGACGACCTCATCGATCTTGGCAGGCTCGCGCGTCTGCCACTCCTTTTCTGGTGCCTGATCGGCGTCGTGGCCGTGGCCCTGATGGACTTCCGGACGGATCCTCGCCATCTCATCACCTCCCTCGGCGACGCCGATGATGCTACCCGGATCGTTCAGGTCCGCGATCTGATCTCTGGCGCCTCCTGGTTCGACCGCACACTTCCGCAGCTGGGTAGTCCCGAGGCTCTGGTTTCCCACTGGTCGCGGATCGTCGACGCGCCGCTTGTGGCGATGCTCTATATCGCCTCCCACATTCTGCCGGGAGCCGACGCCGAGATTGCCGCGCGTGCCCTGTGGCCGCTCGTCGTGCTGTTCGGATTGCTGCTTCTCTTTGCGCGGTGGGCAGATCGGACGGCCGGGCGCGGGGCCGCTATCGCGCTCATCGGCCTCACGGTCTACGCGCAATCGGCCATGCTCCAGTTCACACCCGGCCGCATCGACCACCACAACATGATGATCCTCGGCGCCGTGTCGGGCATCCTGATGCTGACGCGGGCATTCAAGGTGCCGAATGCGGGCTGGGCGGCTGGTGCACTCCTCGGGCTCGGTCTGGCGATCGGCTACGAGGCCCTGGCTCTCACCGCGACATCCCTCGCGTTGGCCGCGCTTTGGTCCGCTTGGAGCGGCCGTGGACTCGACGGCGTCACCAAGGCCGCGCTAGCCTTCGCTGGAGTGCTGCTGGTCGCCTTCCTGGCTACCGAGCCGCCGTCGGCCTGGACACGTGTTCGGTGTGATGCGCTGTCGGGCAATCTCATCGTGCTCGCGCTCTCCGGCGCCGTCGGCATGGCTGCCGCGCGCATCCGTCACGATGCCTCGCCGGCATATCGCCTGTCTATGCTCGCGGTCTCCGGCGCGGTGGGAGCTTCTCTCTACGCCGGGATGGAGCCCGCCTGCCTTGCTGGCCCCTTCGGCCAGGTCGATCCCCGTCTCATGTCCGTTTGGCTTTCGAACGTGCAGGAGACCAACTCGATTGTTCGTTACTCAGCAGACAATCTGCCGGGCGCCCTCCAATTCGTCGTGTTCGCCTTGACCGGCCTGGGTGTCGCTGTCGCCTCGTGGCATCGCGCCCGCGACACGGAGAGCTTGACGCTCTTGCTGGTCGGCGGACTGGCCTTTGCCCTCGCCTGCTGGCAGATCAAGCTGATGCCCTACGCGACGTTGCTCGCTGCCGCGCCGCTTGCACTGGCAATAGGCCGCCTCGAGCCATCCCAGGGTGTCTCCGCCCCGGCAAAGGGGCTGCTTGCCTTCTTCATCGTCAACGAGCACACGATTCTCGGCGCCATTCTAGGCGTGACGTCATTGTTCGCCGTGGGTGCCGCCGCCCCGCCTGCCGGCCATCAGGCAGCAGCCTCTGCCGCCGCCGATATCTCCCGCTGCCAGGAGACGGTCTCCATCCAGCCGCTCGCCGACCTGCCGCGCGGTCTCGTCGCCGCTGACATCGATCTGGCCGCGTTCATCGCCGCGCTCACCCCGCACAGGGTCGTGGCCGCTCCGTACCACCGTCTCGGCAAATCCATTATCGAGCTGGAGGCAATCCGCTCCGCGCCCGCTGACGAGGCGGCCGCACGTCTGCACCGCTTGGGTGTCGATTACATCGTGACGTGCAAAGGGGTGTCGACCGGCCACCTTTCGTCCTCCTCACTGGCTGCCCGCTTGCAGTCCGGTGCGGTTCCCGACTGGCTCGAGCCGCTCGATCTCGAAGGCTCCCCTCGACTTGCCGTGTGGCGGGTGCTGGAGACCGCATCAACGCCATGAGAGCCATCAGCTGGCAAACCCGCGCCCCGATCGCAACTGAGGTCCACTCGCATGTCCACCCTTGTCAGCGCTGAGCGGGCTCCCGCCTCGTTCCGGTTTTCCAGCGTGCCGCTGCTCGTCTGGTGCATGCTCGGCATCGCCTTCCTCGTCGCGCTCGATCTTTCCGCCAGTCCCGATCGCCTGATTAAGTCCCTGGGCGACACCGACGACGCCACGCGCCTGACCGAGGTCCGGCTACTTCTGTCCGGTGCGCCTTGGTATGACATGACGATCGCCCGCTTTGGCGGTACCGAGCCCCTGGTCTCGCACTGGTCTCGCCTCGTCGATCTGCCTATCGCCACCCTGATCACCGTCTTCAGGCCATTCACCGGCACCGAAACAGCCGAGCTGCTGGCCCGCTACGTCTGGCCGCTCTTCGTCCTCTTCGCCCTTCTGGCGCTGATCTCTCGCGCCGTCGAGGCGCGTTCGGACCGCATCGGTGGCTTCACCGCGGTGCTGCTAACCGTGACCGCCGTCTCGGCCATTACCCAATTCATGCCGGGGCGCATCGATCATCACAACATGATGATCCTCGGTGCCATCGGCGGCGTGCTTCTGCTCGCCGAGAGCTTCTCGGCGCCGCGCGCGGGCTGGTGGGCAGGCGTGCTGCTCGCTCTCGGCACCGCCGTCGGCTACGAGGCCCTCTCGCTCACCGTGGCCGCGCTTGCCATCGCCAACCTGCAGCCGCTTGTGACGGGTCGTGGCGTTGATGGCGCCATGCGCGCTTCTATTTCGTTTGCCGCCACACTTTTCGTGCTGATGCTTGCGACCGTGGGGCCGAGCCAGCTTCTCGTGCCGCGCTGCGACCAGATTTCGCCCAACCTCGCCATCCTCGCGATTTTCGGCGCGGTGGGCTCGGTTGTCGCTCACGGCAAGTTCGCTTCGGCCTCGTGGCGGCTTCGCCTCGGCGTCCTCGTCGGCATGACCCTCCTTGGCGCAGCGGTTTATGGGGTCATCGAGCCCGCCTGCCTGAGAGGACCGTTCGGCCAAGTCTACCCCCAGGCCTTTTCCGTCTGGCTGGTCAGCGTGCTGGAGCTGCAGCCCATCACTTGGCTCCTGCGCACGTCCCCGGCCACCGGTCTCGCCGGAATGTTGTTCATAATATCCGGTGTCGCCGCTTCAGCCTGGCTTGCTTGGCGCAAGCCGTCGGACGGCGCCATCCTGCTACTCGCCATCCATGTCTCCGCGCTGCTGCTCGCGATCTGGCAGATCAGGTTGATGTCCTACGCGACGTTTCTCTCCGTCGTCAGTCTGTCCGTGCTTCCGGCCGAGCTCACGGCGCGCACCAGGCGCAGCCCGGCCGTCGTCCGCGTCATCTCCACCATGATGGCCAGCCAAGCGTTCATGTTCGCGCTCCTCGCCCCAGCGGTCGAGGCCATGAGCTTGACGCCGAAAGCGAAGCTCGAGGCACTGAAAGGCGTCAGCGAGTGTGTGGCGACTAGCAGTATACAGCCGCTCGCGGGCCTGCCGCCCGGCCGCGTCATCAACGATATCGATCTCGGGCCCTATCTCGCCGCCCTCACACGTCTCGACGCCGTCGCAGCTCCTTACCACCGGATCGGCAGGCCGATCGTCGAAACCGACGATGTGCTGTTCGGCCCTATCGCGGAGGCCCAGGCCAAGGCGCGGCGGCTCGGAGCGGACTACATTGCCATTTGTCCGGGCCTAGTCATCGACATCGTCGACGGCGTCCAGGTCTCACGAAAGGGCCTCCGCCACGCGTTGCTCAATGGCGAGACGCCGCCCTGGCTCGAGCCGGTGGCAAACGCTGGCCAGACCCCTGTCAAGGTCTGGCGCATCAAGCATTGAACGAGAGAGGGCGAGCCCTGATCCGGACTCGCCCTGTACCCTTGCCGCGCCGCGACCGGTTTAAGCCGCAGGGTGGTTCCGGAGCGCCGCCGCCAGCGCTGCCGAGGCGAGGCGTGCCGCCGGCGGGTCCGCGCGGCTGGTCAGGATGATCGGCACCTTGGCACCGACGACGACGCCGCCGAGACAGGCGTTCATGAAGCGGATCATCATTTTCATCAGCGCATTGCCGCAGACGATCTCCGGCACCACCAGGATGTCCGCCTCGCCGGCGACCGGCGATCCCTTGATGCCCTTGATTTGCACCGCCTCCGGCGACACCGCGAGGTCGAAGGCGAGCGGCCCGTCGACATCCGCATCGGGCACGTTGTCCTTGGCCCACTTCGTCAGCTCGACTGCCTCGCCTGTGGAGGGGATCTTAGGGCTGACGACCTCTGTCGCTGACAGCAGCGCCACCTTCGGTCGCGCGTTGCCGAGAGCTTTCGCCAGTCCGACAGTGTAGCGGATGATTGCCTTCTTCTGCTCGACGTCCGGAGCCGGGTTGAGCGCCCCGTCGGAGAGGATGATAGAACCCGCCCGCCCGGGGACCGTGAGATGCGAGATGTGGGCGAGCGGCTGGCCCATGCGCAGCCCGGCCTCCTTGTTAAGCACCGCCTTCATGAAGCTGTCGGTGTGCAGATGCCCCTTCATCAGCGCGTCGACCACGCCCTTGCCGGCAGCCATCGCGGCGGCGGTCGCGGCGGCATCCTCGCCCTCGGCCTCGATCACCTGATAGACGCCGATATCCCAGCCGATCTGGTCAGCCGCCTTGCGGATTTCGTCGAGGTTGCCGACCAGCACCGGCTCGATGACGCCCGCCACGGTCGCGTCCCTCGCGCTTTCCATCGCTACCGCGTTAACGGCGTTCACGATGGCCGTCCGCACCGGCTTCGCGCCCCGCGCAGCCGTCAGCAGGCTGCTAGGACATTCGACGATCTCTCCACCCAGCATGGCAATCCCCCCGAGCTGCTGTCGTTGAGGGCGCACTGCTAGCGGATGGTGGTTGCCCCCGCAATTGGACGTTCGCGACGGCGCCCGAGCATCGCCTTGCTGCCTGTTTCGAGCCTGGTACCGACGCTCAGTATGGCGTTCATGCCACACTGCGCTGAAACGTCCGACCCCGGGAATAGACGCGATCATGGATTACATTCGAATAAGTGAATATACGTATTGCAGCCCTCCGGGCTAGGAAACGCAGCAAGCAGACGTGAGCCGAGGGACCGCATAGGTCCAATCGGACGGGGTTGCCCATGAACGGAACCACAAGGACCGGCACTGGCGCAGAGGCGCCGGTGCAGCGGAAACGCGCACCCACACTCCTGGCCGGTTTGGCCGCCAATCCGGTAGCCCGGCGGATGCTGCCGATCCTTGAATGGTTGCCGGCCTACAAACGCGAAGATCTCATGAGCGATTTCACCGCGGGTACGGTGGTCGCCATCATGCTCATTCCTCAGGGGATGGCCTACGCGCTGCTCGCCGGTCTGCCGCCGCAGATGGGTCTTTACGCCAGCATCCTGCCGCTGATCGTCTACGCGCTGTTCGGCACCAGTCGCTCCCTGGGTGTCGGTCCCGTGGCCATCGTCTCCCTCATGGTGGCGAGCACGCTCGTGCCGCTTGCGCCGACCCAGAGTGCCGAGTACGTCGGCTACGCGCTCGTCCTCTCGTTGATGAGCGGCCTGATGCTGCTGGCCCTCGGCTTCGCGAGGGCTGGGTTCCTCACCAATTTCATGAGCCATCCCGTTATCGCCGGCTTCACCACCGCGGCGGCGCTCATCATCGCCTTCAGCCAGTTCAAGTATCTGCTCGGCCTCGAGCTCGCCCGCACGCACCTGATCCCGAAGATCCTCTGGGAGGCGTTCCAAAAACGAGACCTGATTCACCCGCTGACCGTGCTCATCGCTGCCGGCTCGCTCGCGGTCCTGTTCGCGAGGGGTCGGATCGCCAGCTTCATCCGCGATAGGGCCTGGCTCGATGCCTTTTGGTCCGACATCTTCGGCAAGTCGATGCCGCTGTTCGTCGTCATCGCCACGACGGCGTTGGCCTGGTGGTTCGACCTCGCCGCCCAGGGCGTCAAGATCGTCGGTGAAATTCCCCAGGGCCTGCCCAGCGTGACCATGCCGCCGCTCGATCTCGGCACAGTCGAGAAGCTCGCCGTCGGTGCCTTCCTCATCGCCTTCGTAGGCTTCCTCGAGACGGTCTCCGTGGCTCGCACACTCGCCAGCAAGCGACGCCAGAAGATCGACCCTGACCAAGAGCTGATGGCGATGGGCGTCTCCAACATCGCCGCCGCGTTCACCGGTGGCTATCCCGTCGCCGGCAGCTTCTCCCGCTCGGTGGTCAATTTCTCCTCTGGTGCGAAAACCCAGCTCGCCGCCATCCTCACCGCTCTCATTATCGCGCTTGCTCTCGTCTTCTTCACGCCCGCGCTTTATCACCTGCCGAAGGCGGTCCTCGCCGCCATCATCGTCATGGCCGTGGCAAGTCTCGTTGATTTTAGCCCCATCCATCATATGTGGCGCTACATGAAGCTTGATGCAGTGAGCTTCATCTCTACTTTTGCCGCTGTTCTGATCCTCGGCGTCGAGGAGGGCATCCTCGCGGGCATCGTGCTCTCAATCGCCTTCTTCCTATGGCGCACAAGCCGGCCCAACCTCGTTCAGCTCGGCCGCCTCGACAACTCCCAGCTCTTCCGCGATGCCCGATTCCATAAGGTGACGACCTACGAAAAGGTTTTGACCCTCCGCGTCGACATGAGTCTCTACTTTGCCAATGCCGCCTATCTTGAGGATTATGTCTTGAGGTACGTGGCCGATCATCCGGACGTCGAGCACTTCGTGCTGGTTTGCAGCTCGGTCAACATGATCGACGCTAGTGCGCTGGAGACCATCGAGTCTCTGCACTCACGGCTCAGGGATGCCGGCGTGGTCATGCATCTCGCTGCCGTCAAGAGCACGATTTTGCGCCGCCTGAAGGCTGTCGACTTCATCGACAAGCTCGAGCCCGGTCGTCTCTTCGGCTCCGCGCACGAAGCCTTGGTGGTGCTGACCGGCGTCGATCCGACAGTTCACGCCCCAAAGGCGTCACGAGGCGAGCATACCGGTGAGACGCTCGCTGCCGCACCCTGATCTCGTGGTGAGCAGCGCTGCGCTGGCTCCGTCTGAGGCTGTTAGGCCGCGCACACCGCGCCCGGCGCAGTTCCCGCATGGATCGACAGGTCCTTGATCGTGGGATTGCGCCCCGAAAGCGGGTTATCGGGATCCCAGGCCACGCTGACCGTCTCGAAGCGTGCCCCTCGCGCGTCGTAGATCAAGAGCCGCCCGGCCAAACTGTCGCCGATCCCGAGGATCTCCTTGAGCACCTCCGTCGCCTGCAGGGTGCCGACGACTCCGACCACCGCGCCGAGCACGCCCACTTCGGCGCAATTGGCTACGGTGCCGGGCGGCGGCGCCTCCGGGAATATGCAGCGGTAGCTTGGATGCGGCTTGCCGCTCTCGTCCGTCTCGTGCGGCTTGAACGTCGTCACGTACCCGTCGAATGGACCGACGGCGGCGAATACCAGAGTCCGCTTGGCGAGATAGCAGGCGTCCGAGACGAGGTAGCGCGTCGCGAAGTTGTCCGAGCCGTCGGCGACGATGTCGTAGCGTGCGATGAGATCGAGCGCGTTGCCCGCGCTGATGCGCGTCTGATGCCGTTCCACTACGACATGCGGATTGATGCGCTTCAGTGTTTCCGCCGCGCTGTCCACCTTGGACGCGCCGATGTGCGCCGTGTCATGCACGACCTGTCGTTGCAGATTGTCGAGGCTCACCGTGTCGTCGTCGATGATGCCAATCGTGCCCACGCCCGCCGCTGCGAGATAGAGCAGCATCGGGCTGCCGAGACCACCCGCGCCAACGATGAGCACGCGCGCCCGCTTCAGCCGCTGCTGTCCCTCGCCGCCCACCTCCTTGAGCACGAGGTGGCGCTTATAACGCTGGATTTCTTCCGAGGTGAGATGAGGTCTGTCGCTGGTCATCGTGGCAGGCTAGCTTGCGCCATCCCGAGCGTCCAGGGGAGGTTTCGAGATGGCGGGGTTGCGCAGGATCGGCACTGTCACCCTCGATTACGGGGATCTTTGCGAGGACTACTGGCAGGGGGAGAAGCCCAGGATAGCCAACATATCAGCCGCCGCCACCGACGGATCGAGCCTTTGGACCGTCTCCGACGAGGGTGCCAGCATCGAGCGCCTCACCGCCGTCGTGGGAGGCGCGGCCTACGCGTCCGCCAGGAGCCGCGACCTGTTCAAGGATTTTGCCGGGTTCGCGCCATTCGGAGATAAGAAGCGCCCCGAGCTCGACCTCGAGGCGCTGGCGCTCGACGGCAATCGACTTTGGCTCTGCGGCGCCCATTGCTGGGCCAAGCGGAACGGCGATGCCGAAACCGATAAGCTGCTCCTGGACGACGAGAAGCAGCGGCGCCGGCGGGAGGCACGAACGCTCCTGGGCTTCTTCGAGCTCGAAGGTGAGGGCAAGGTGAAGCGGGCTGTCTGCCTCCCGGCGGGCGAACGGGAGGGAGGCTTGCTCTCAGCCATTGCACGCGCCCCCGACGACTGCCTCAAGGCTTCGCTCAGCCTCTTTTCGAAGCGCGGCGGATTGGACATCGAAGGCTTGGCAGCACGCGGTGACACCCTCCTGATCGGATTGCGCGGCCCGGTTTGCGGCGCTCACGCGATAGTGCTGCGGGCATCCCTGGAAATCGGCGGCCATGCCCTCGCGATCACCGCGCCCCTCGGCACCGTTCGCCTGGATCTTGGCGGTCGCGGCATTCGCGACCTCCTCGCTATCGGCGACGACGTCCTCGTTCTGGCCGGCCCCATGGGCGAGGCCGAGGCAACCCCCGGCGCACGCTACTCGGTCCACCGGTGGCGAGACGCCTGGAGCACCCGGGCCGGCCCGGATGCGCCGCCCGTCGATGACCTCCCCGAGATTGCCGATCTGACGCCCTCCGATCACGCCGAGAAGCCCGAGGGGCTTACCCGGCTTCCCGATGGCCGTCTCCTCGTCGTCCACGACGGCCGCGCCGGACCCGGCGGCAACTTGATCGCTGACGTCTATGAGCCGCCGCTCTAAAAATACGAAGGCCCCAGCGGGGAGGGGCAACGAGAGGTGCCCGATCGTGCGTCGATCAAGAGGTCTTACTCCGCCGCTTTGGCCGGCGGCTCGACGAACAGCGCCGTCGACACGTAGCGGTCGGCCGAAGACGGTGCGAAGGTCACCACGGTCTTGCCCGCCATGTCGTCGCGCTGGGCGACGCGGACTGCCGCAGCCAGGTTGGCGCCCGTCGAGATTCCGCCCGGAACGCCCTCGAGCCGCGCCAGCTGCCGCGAGGTCTCGAACGCCTGATCGTCGGTGACCTGGATCACCTCGTCGATCAAGCTGGTGTCGAGGATGGACGGTACAAAACCCGCGCCGATGCCCTGGATCTTATGCGGACCACGATTGCCGCCCGACAGCACCGGGCTCGTCGTCGGCTCAACGGCAAACACCTTCAGTCCCGGAATCCGAGGTTTCAGCACGCGCGAGCAGCCGGTCAGCGTACCGCCGGTTCCGACGCCGACCACCAGCGCGTCGATCTTTCCGTGCGTGTCGTTCCAGATTTCTTCCGCTGTGGTCCGCTCGTGCACAAGAGGGTTGGCCGGATTGTCGAACTGCGCCGGGATCAGCGCTCCTGGAATGGTCTTGGCCAGCTCCTCCGCGCGGGCGAGCGCCCCCGGCATGCCGCCGGCACCCGGAGTGAGCTCGAGCTCGGCACCGAGATGGGTCAGAAGCTTGCGCCGCTCCATCGACATCGTCTCCGGCATCACGAGGATCAGCCTATAGCCGCGCGCCGCCGCCACGAACGCCAGCGCGATCCCCGTATTGCCCGAGGTCGGCTCCACCAGCGTCGTCTTGCCGGGGCTGATCCTGCCATCGGCCTCGAGCCGGTCGATCATCGAAACGCCGATGCGGTCCTTCACCGACGACAGCGGGTTGAAGAACTCGAGCTTCATCAGGATGTCGGCCTTCGCCCCCGTCGCGGCCTTGATCTTCGAGAGGCGGACGAGAGGGGTCTGTCCGATCGTCTCCGCAATGTTCTCGAAAACCCTGCCACGGCCCCACGACTTGGTGCCGGCAAGCGTCTTGATCTCGGGTTTGTCGTTCATGGAGGTCCTGCAAAGCGAAGGCTGGCATGCACTCATGTGCGCCTTGCTATGTGGCAGCAAAAGGCTGGACCCTCAAGGCGCCTTTCCGGAACGATTTTGCGCCTTCTTGGTTGGCGAGCCCGCCCGGCTGCCTTCCGCTGCGGCGCGACCCGGTGCTTTTTTTGCTTTAGCGGACTTGGGCGGTGACGGCGTGCTTTTCTCGGATAATGAGCTGTGCGGCGTCAGTGTTCCTGTCGACCCGAACCCGCCGCTGCCGCGTGCCGTGCCAGTCACGTCGGACACCTCGGCCAGCACCGCCTGCGAGACTGGCGCGACGACGAGCTGGGCAATGCGCTCGCCGCGGCGGATCTCGAACGGCGCCCCTCCGAGGTTGATGAGCAGCACCATCACTTCACCGCGATAGTCGGCGTCGATCGTCCCGGGGCTGTTGAGCACCGTGATTCCTTGTCGCAGCGCCAGCCCCGAGCGGGGCCGCACCTGTGCCTCGAAGCCCGGCGGCAGCTCGAGCACAAACCCCGTCGGAACCAGCACCCGCGCGCCGGGCGCCAGCACGATCGGATGATGCACGTCCACCGCCGCCGCCAAATCGAGGCCAGCCGCATGCTCGGTCTGGTAGACCGGCAGCGGAATACCGTCGCCATGGGCCAAGCGCTGCACGCGCACTGTGACGGGCGGATTGGCGCCGCTCGCCTTCATTCCGCGGCCTCGAGGCGACCGAGCTCGCCTGCGGCCCTGAGCATCAAACGCTCGGCCACCTGCGCCTTCGTCATCTCCGGCCAGCTCTCGACGTCGCCAGCCGAGACGATATGAACCGTGTTGAGGTCGCCGCCCATGATTCCGGTGCCGGGCGACACGTCGTTGGCGACGATCCAGTCAGCGCCCTTGCTCTTCCGCTTTTTTCGCGCGTACTCGACCACGTCTCGCGTCTCGGCCGCGAAGCCGATCACCAGCCTGGGTCGCCGCGTTCTGAGCGACGCGACCGTCCGCAGTATGTCCGGGTTCTCGACCAGCGACAGCGTTGGTGGTCCTGACGCGCTCTTCTTCACCTTGTCGACGGCGGCATCTGCCACCCGCCAGTCGGCCACAGCGGCCGCGAAGATTCCGATGTCGGCCGGAAGTGCCTGCTCGACCGCTTTGAGCATTTCGGCCGCTGTCTCGACGTGCACCGTCGCAACTCCTGGCGGATCAGCGACGGTCACCGGCCCGGAGACCAGCGTCACGCGCGCTCCGAGCTGCGCCGCCGCCTGGGCGAGGGCGTGACCTTGCTTGCCCGACGAGCGGTTGGCGATGTAGCGCACGGGATCGATCGGCTCGTGCGTCGGTCCGCTGGTGATGAGCACGTGCCGCCCCAAGAGCGGGCCAGCACCTTCTTCCCCTCCCCCCCTCGTGGGGAACGGCAAGGGAAGAGAGGGGCGCTGAGAGTTCGGATAGGGCGTTTCCAGCATGCCTTCGATTGCCGCCAGGATCTCGGCGGGCTCTGCCATTCGCCCTTCGCCAGCCTCACCGCGCTCTGCCATTTCGCCCCGGTTCGGCCCCACGAAGCGGACGCCGTCTCCTTCGAGCAGTGCCGCGTTGCGCCGCGTCGCCGGATGCGCCCACATTCTCGGGTTCATGGCTGGTGCTACGAGTACCGGTTTGTCGGTCGCCAGCAGCACGGCGGTAGCCAAGTCATCGGCATGCCCGCCGGCCATCTTGGCCATCAGGTCGGCTGTCGCCGGTGCCACGACGATGAGATCTGCATCGCGTGACAGCCGGATGTGGCCGATATCGCGCTCGGCATCGAGGTCGAAGAGATCAGTCAGGACGCGCTCGTGCGTCAGTGCGCCAACGGAGAGCGGCGTTACAAAGCGTTGGGCGGCCGCTGTCATGACCGTGACCACAGTCTTGCCGCGCTCGCCGAGCCGGCGCGCCAGGTCGAGGCACTTGTAGGCGGCGATGCCGCCGCCCATGATGAGCAGGATGCGATGCTGGGCCACGTCTGAAGCTCCGCTGCCCTCTGCGTCGAGGTCATAAGCGGTAGCATAGCACGGTCGGCTGGGTCGTTAATGCGCTCCGAGCGGTCGCCGCTTCATGTTGGCCAGCGTTCGCTCCGCGGTCGCCCATCTCGGCAATCGCGCCTCATTTGTGCTCGACCTCGGTTCTAAGACGGCGGCATCATGTTCTGCCGCCGCTGGAGGCGATACATAGGAAAGCATGACCAAGCTCCGCGTGCTCGCCGCCGTCTTCCTGGCCGCCCTAACCCCGGCAGTGGTTCATGCCGAGCCGGGACGCGGCGAGGCTCGCCCGGGCGCCAGCGATTGCTTCGAAGCGGACAACGAGCGCCGCATTACAGGTTGCACCGACCTGCTCCAGACCGAGAACCTCGCACCCGACGTCGCGGCTCTGGCCTATGCCACACGTGCGCTCGCCTTCTCCCTGAAGGGCGACTACGAAAAGGCCATCCCCGACTACGACCGAGCGCTGCGCATCAATCCCTATTTCGCGGTGGCGCTCAACAATCGGGCCTGGGCGCTTTACAAGTCGGGCCGGACGGATGCCGGCATGACGGACATCCAACGGGCCTTGGCCCTGCAACCCGACAGCCCGCATGCCCTCGACACGCGCGCCCATATTCATCAGTCGCAGGGCAAGGCGGCAGAGGCTCTGAAGGATTATCGCCGCGCCGTCCGTTACGGCGGCGAGGAGATGATCAAGCTCTATCAGTGCGGACTGCAGGCTCACGGACTTTACAATGGCGACATCGACGGCCACTATTCGCCCGACCTCGACAAGGCGCTCGAGACCTGCGTCTCCGATACCAGGTGCGACCCGCTTCCCGCCGACGAGGAGTGCCGCAAGGTAACCTCCTGACCACCTCTAGCCGAGACGGAGCCTGACTGATGATGTCCCGCCGCCTTGCCCTTTGGTTGTGCCTGAACGCATTTGCCGCCGCCGCCGCAGGGCCCGCGGTCTATGCCCAGAAGGCTACCGGCATGTCCGTGAGCCAGCCATGGGCACGCGCCACCCCCGCCGGCGCCAAGGTCGGCGCCGCCTACATGACCATTGCCTCCGCGGGGGGCGCCGATGCGCTGCTCGCTGTAACGACGGCCAAGGCCGGCCGGTCCGAGCTGCATAATCACATCATGAAGGGCGATGTGATGGAGATGCGCAAGGTGGACCGCATCGACGTGCCAGCCGGCGGCAAGGCCGAGCTCAAGCCCAGCGGCTATCATCTGATGCTGATGGAGCTGAAGGAGCCGCTCGTTGCTGGCGAGACGCTGAAGATCGAGCTGACGTTCGAGAAGGCCGGCAAGATGATGGTCGATGTCCCTGTCGTCGCCATCGGCGCCCAGCCGCCGGGGGCAATGAGCGGCGGTCATCACCACCATTGAAGAACGTCTGAGCCCTCCGGACTCGACTCCGCTTAACTGCCGACTTTGCGCAGCGGCACGGAGACACGTTCGAGCAACTCGGCCAGCACCTCGGCTGGTGTCCTGTTCGTCGTGTCGAGAGTCGCGTCAGCCTTTCCATAGAGCGGCGTGCGGCTTTCAAGGATTGCGCTGAGCTCTGCGAGCGCCGGGCGGGTGACGCCGGTCACTGAAAGATGCCCTTCCCTGGTCGCGCGCTCGACGTGGCTGCCTGGCGATGCTTTGATCCACACGACGAAGCAGCTCGCCAGCAGCAGCTCGAAATTTTCCGGCGAGTTGACCAAGCCGCCACCCGTGGCGATCACGGCCCGGCTGTGTGAGTCGATGACCGACTGCAGGCACTCGCGCTCGATCTTGTGATAGATGGCCTGTCCGTGCACCGCGAATATTTCGGGCAACTCCATGCCGCTTGCCTTTTCGATCTCCCTGTCGAGCTCGATGAAAGGCACGTGAAGCGCTTTCGCGGCATCGCGCCCAAGTGACGTCTTGCCGGCTCCCCTGAGCCCGATCAGCGCAATCCGCTCTCGTCCCGAATCGATCGTGCGGCCGAACCGCGCATGCAGCAGCCGGCGTGCTTCCAGGATGTCGGCAGGTGGAAGCCGCTCCAGAAGCCGTATCGTCAGCTGCAAATCGATGGACCGGTCGACATCCTCCGAGGCCAGATCGGCCACTTTGAGGCTCATGGCCTCGGCGATCTGCCGCAGAACCAGTAGCGAGGCATTTCCAGCCCCCCGCTCCAGCTCGGCGAGATACCGCTCTGAAACGCCGGAGCTTTGCGACAGCACCTTGCGCGACATGCCACGCCGCACGCGCTCGAGGCGCACACGCTCGCCGACGAGATGGAGGTAGGCCTCCTCCTCTGCGGCCGTGCCTCGCCGGGGTTCGGCGGGCGCATCCGATGACCTGCTCATGAGGACCCTTTCCGGGCCGTTGCTCTCAGGCTTGTTGTTTGATTGGGATACCACCGCATTCCGAGCCTGTCGACGCTACCAGTGACGCACCTGTGCGCAATTAGCAGCGCAAGGTATGCGCAATCTCAAGGCATTATGAGCAATTTCGTTCGTCGCCTACTGCTTTGGTGTAGCCGAGCACGGCTCCCACCGCATGCCGCCACTGGCGGAAGCGCTGCTCCCGCTCCGCTTCGGCCATCCTCGGTGAGAACGAGCGCTCGAGCCGCCACATGCCGCTGAAGCCTTGCATGCCGGGCCAAACGCCCGCCCGTGAGCCCGCAAGCCAAGCCGCCCCGAGCGCAGTCGTCTCCAGGATTGTCGGGCGGTCGACTTCGGATCCCAGGATGTCCGCGAGGAACTGCATCGTCCAGTCGCTCGCCACCATGCCGCCATCCACCCTCAGCCGCTGCGTCGCCGCCTCCGGCCAGTCCCGCCGCGCCGCCTCGACGAGATCCCGCGTCTGCAGCGCCACCGCTTCGAGTGCCGCCCGTGCGAGCTCGGCCGGCCCCGTTGCTCGCGTCAGCCCGAATAGCGCTCCACGGGCCTTGGGCTCCCAGTAGGGAGAACCGAGTCCGACGAACGCAGGCACCAGCACGACCTCCTGGCCCGCATCCGCCTTGGCTGCCAACTCGCCGGACGCGTCGGCGCGATCGATGATTCGAAGACCGTCGCGGAGCCATTGCACGGCTGCGCCCGCGATGAAGATGGAGCCTTCGAGCGCGTAGGTTCGCTGGCCCTCGAGCTGATAGGCGATGGTAGTGAGCAGGCGGGCACGCGACCGCACGGGCTTTGCGCCGGTGTTGATCAGGGCGAAGCAGCCGGTACCGTAGGTGGCCTTCATCATGCCTGGCTCGAAGCACGCTTGCCCCACGGTCGCGGCCTGCTGGTCCCCGGCCATGCCGAGAATCGGGATTGCCGCGCCGAGGAGATCCGGCTCGGCCGAGCCGAGGTCGGCGCTGCAATCGGTCACCTCGGGTAGCATCGCCCGCGGGATGGCAAATAGACTGAGCAACTCGTCGTCCCAGTCGCCCGTGCGGATGTCGAGCAGCATCGTACGCGCGGCGTTGGTGGCATCGGTCGCGTGACGCCGTCCTCCGGTGAGCCTCCATAAGAGCCAGCAATCGATCGTTCCGAGCGCCAAGTGCCCCGCCTCGGCGGCTGCGCGAGCACCGTCAACGTTCGACAGAAGCCACGCGATCTTGGACGCCGAAAAATAGGGATCCAACACGAGGCCGGTCTTTTCGGTAATCAGCGCCTCCGCGCCGCCCTCGGCAAGCTTGCGGCACGCGTCCGCCGTGCGCCGATCCTGCCACACCAGGGCGTGATGTATGGGGATCCCGGTGCGACGGTCCCAGACGACGGTCGTCTCGCGCTGGTTGGTGATCCCGATCGCGGCGATGTCACCGGGACGCGCTCCAGCACGGGCAATGGCGTCGCGGGACGCTTGCAGCGTTGTCCGCCAGATCTCCTCTGCATCGTGCTCGACATGCCCCGAGGCCGGGTAGTGCTGCGTAATTTCGTGCTGCCCCATGCCGCGGATCGAAAGATCGGGGCCGAACAGGATGGCGCGGCTGGAGGTGGTGCCCTGGTCGAGGGCGAGGACGAGCGTGCTCATGCAGTGAAGCTATGCGAGATGCGCAACCGGCGAAAGGCTCCGCTCGAGCGATTGCGCGGCAGCGCAAGCGTATGCGCAGCGTCGTGCGCCACCCTCACGGCGTGTGCGGTGCAGCACATCCTTTTCTTGACTCTGCCCGTCGCCTCGAACAGTTTGCGCGGCGACGGAGGCTGCCGAAGCGGTCCCGAAACAAAAACAGGTCCAGGTCCGGGGAGGACGCTGACGGGGTGGCATCGCTCGATGCCGCCCCGTTTTGGCTTCAAACGGCTGCTTTCAGCCCTCGAGGATGTTGCGGCGATACGTTTCCGGAACCAGCAGCACGCCGATGATGGCGGTCATCGTAGCGATCGCGATCGGATACCATAAGCCATAGTAAATGTTGCCCGTTTGCGCCGCCATGGCGAAAGCCGTTGCCGGCAGGAGCCCGCCGAACCACCCATTGCCGATGTGATAGGGCAGCGACAGACCCGAATAGCGGATGCGTGTCGGGAACAGCTCCACCAGCGCCGCCGCCATAGGTCCATAGACCATGGTCACCAGGATCACCAGCGTCGTCAGGATCGCGATCAAGGTCAGCCGCTGCGCCGTGAAGATGTCGAAAAGCGCCAGGATGTTTCCCAGCCCCCGTGCTGGATCGACAGCGATCTTCACCGCATCCGGGTGCGCCGGGTCAGGATAGCCGGCGGTTCTGAGCGCCTGCGTCACGTCCGCGGCGAATGTTGGTGACGTGGCCTCGAGCTCCTTGTCTCCGATCCGCACCTTGGCCTTCGCTCCCGGCTGCGCGACCACGCTGCGCGTCATCACCGAGCTCTTCGCGAGCAGCGCCTTGGCCACGTCGCACGACGTGACGAATTTGGCTGTGTCGGTGGGGTTGAACTGGAACGAGCAGTCGGCGGGGTCGGCGATCACCTCGACCACCGTTCGCTCCTGTGCCGCCGCCAGCGCCGGGTTGGCGGTGGCAACCATCAGCTTGAACAAGGGCATGATGGCGATGGCCGCCAGGATGCAGCCGCCGAGAATGATCGGCTTGCGCCCGACCCGGTCGGAAAGCCACCCGAAGAGGATGAAGAACGGCGTTCCGAGGATCAGCGACCACGCGATCAGCACGTTGGCCGTGAAGTTGTCGACCCTGAGCACGTTCTGCAAGAAGAACAGTGCGTAGAACTGCCCTGTGTACCAGACTACGGCCTGCCCGGCGACGAGGCCGAACAGGGCGATCAGGGCGATCTTCGCGTTCTTCCAGTGCGCGAAAGCTTCCGTGAGCGGCGCCTTCGACAGCGAGCCCTCCTGCTTAGCCTTCATGAACACCGGCGACTCGTTCATGCGCAGCCGTATGTAGAGCGAGATCACGAGCAGCACGAACGAGAACAGGAACGGGATGCGCCACCCCCAGGCCGCAAACGCGCTCGGGGTGCTGTCGCCGCCCGCCCCCCAACTCGCGTTGACCGAGATCTGCGTGAATGTGATGACGATCAGCGACAGCAGCAGACCCAGTGTCGCCGTTGCCTGGATGAAGCTCGTGTAGTATCCGCGGCCCCTCTGCGGCGAGTGCTCGGCGACGAAGATTGCTGCTCCGCCGTATTCGCCGCCGATGGCGAGGCCCTGCAGCAGGCGCAGCGCGATAAGGGTGATCGGCGCCGCGTTGCCGATGGTCTCGTAACCCGGCAGCAGCCCGACCAGGAACGTCGACAGCCCCATGATCAGGATGGTGACGAGGAACGTGTACTTGCGCCCGATGATGTCGCCTAGCCGGCCGAACAGTAGCGCTCCGAATGGCCGCACGACGAAACCGGCCGCGAATGCCAGCAGCGCAAAGATGTTGCGCGTCGATTCCGGGTACGACGAGAAGAACTGCGCGCCGATGATCGCCGTCATCGAGCCGTACAGGTAGAAGTCGTACCATTCGAAGATCGTGCCGCCAGAGGAGGCCATGATCACGCCGCGCTCGGCGGAATTGATACGGCCGCCGCGGTTATCGGCGTCGGTCGTTGTCGCTGTCACCTCTGGCCCGTTTCCCCGTCATCCACGCTGGCCGGCCGCCCTGAAAGCGTCAGGCTTGAGAGCCGATGAGCGTCTGTTGTTCCACGCTGCGAGCAACTTAGCCGGGTCCGGCCTCTGCGTCGATCGTTGTAACCGTAAACCGTTGGTCGGGGACGAGTGTCTCGCGGGCTGCCGAGCGGAGTCGTGACATGCGGTGCGTTATCCGCTAGCCGTGGGCCGGACTTACTTTCGCGAGGTTCGAATGACCGTTGAAGCGACCGGGCATCACTGGCGCCGCACGCGCCGCCTCGTCTGGCTGGGGCTGCTGCTGTGGCTGCTCGTCGTCGTAGCTGCCCCGCTCGCCGTCAATCAGCTCAATCTGCTCCGTGCCGGCGGCTTCCCACTGGGGTTCTACGTCGCCGCCCAAGGTGCGGCTGTTCTCGCCACCGCGGTCACGTTCCTGCTCGTAAGGCGCCAGGAAACCATCGACCGCGACGGCGATGGCGGTAGTCTGCACTAGGCCGTGTCAATTCTTTGGCTTCGGTCGGATCGCGGCAACGGAGAGGGAGCATGCAGCCGGAAGGTGATTCCCGCCCGAGCGAGGACGAAAGCGGCGCTCTGAGCGAGAGTCCCGCCTTGAGCCTCGCCATCTTCATCGTCGGCTTCGCGGCCGGAATCTCGATCCTTGTCATCCTCGACCAGATGGGATTGATGCGCACGGCGACGACTCGCGTCCTCGTCGTGCTGCCCTTCCTCGTTGCGCTCGCAGTCGCCTGGCCGGCCCGGGCCCGCCGGCACGATGTCTTTCTTGCAGACAAATGCGGCGTCAGCGCCGGCATCAACGGTGCCGCCATGGCCGCCGCCGCCGTCTCCGCCACACTGTTGATGGCCGGATCGGGCGCCATGTTTTCGACCGGACACGACGGGCTGCCGGTCGTGACCGGGCTGATCGGCGGCTTCATGCTGATGGCACTGCTCCTCGCTCCATACCTTGCGCGCTCGGGCGCGCTGACCATCGCTGAATTTCTTGGACATCGTTTCGGTGGCGCCATGCGCACCATGGCCGCTCTGGTCATCGCTGCGCTCGCGTTCATAGTTCTGGCTGTGCAGCTTTCCGCGCTTTCCTTCTTGGTCGGCCTCGCTACGCCGCTCTCCGGATTACCCGCGGTCGCCGCCATCGCTTTTGCTCTCCTGCTGTGCGTGCTGGCTGGCGGAATGCGCACCTTCACTTGGACCGGCGCGGTCCTCGTCCTCCTGGTCGTGGTTGCACTTCTTGTTGCTGGTGGAACGCTCGGGTGGCGCACGAGCCAGAACCCGCTGGCGCCGCTCGCCTACGGCCAAGCCCTCCGCGATATCGCCGATCTCGAGCTCTCGCTGATTGGCAGGAAGCTCGCCGACGGGGCTAGCCTCAAGCGCCACGCAGTGGCCTATCTGAGCTCGGACGCTTTGAATGCGGTCGGAGCCGCGCTCGGCTTTATGGCATCGGTGGCCGCCATGCCACATGTGCTGGGCCGCTCCTTTGCGGCTCGCGCAGCGAGGGAGGCGCGCGCGTCCGCCGCGGGAGCCATGCTGCTCGTCCTTCTGATCGTCGTCACGCTGCCGGCTCTGGCGGCATTCGGCAAACTGGCCTTCCTGAAGCTCGTCGCCGCTGGTACCGAGCTCGACGCGCTGCCTGCTTGGATCTACGAATACGGCCGCGCCGATCTGGTGAAGGTCTGCGGCGCCAGCGCCACGGCCGCGGATGCTGTGGCCGCCGCCTGCAAGTCCGCGCCGGGCTTCAAGGGCCTGCTGCGCGCGCAGGATCTCGCTATCGATCCGAGCGCTTTTCTCCTCGTTCTGCCTTCCCTCGCCGGGCTGCCACAATTCTTCAGCGGCAGCATGGCGGCAGCCGTTGTCGCTGCCGCTCTCTCGGTCACGATCGCCAGCGCCGTAGTTTTGTCAGGAGCCCTGTCCAGCGATCTCGCTGGCCGCATTATAAAGGGCGACAGCTCCGCAAATCGCCAACTCGTCCTCGCCCGCGTCATGGCTAGCGCCGCTATGCTCGCCGCCGCGTCTCTCGTCGCCACCCGAGCCGCAGACTTCGCCTTGCTGGCCACCTGGGTGGTGCCGCTCGCAGCGGCGACGCTGTTTCCCGCACTTGTGCTCGGAATTTGGTGGCGCCGGTCTAACGCCCCGGGTGCCATCGCCGGCATGCTCGCGGGCGGCGGCATAGTTCTCTACTATCTGGTCGCCACCCGCTATGCGCCGGTCGCGTTTTTCGAGCAGTGGTTCGGCTTCTCGAACGCCGGCATGTCCGCGGTAATGAAGTACCAGAGCCTTAGGGCCGCGGCAGAGGCCGCCGCGCCGGAAAACGCTGCCGCGCTCGCTGCCGTCGAGGCCCAAGCCCGCCTCATCGCCAACTGGTGGGGCATCCGGCCGGCCGCCGCCGGATTGTTCGGGCTACCGGTCGGCTTCGCCGTCCACGTCGCCGTCGCGCTCATCACCCCGCGACCCGGTTCGGACACTCAGTCATTCATTGACCGCTTGCGCGACCCGCGCCGCAGCAAGCCCCCGTCAGCGTCGTAAAGCCGCCCTAACCCTTGTGTGGTAGTCTCGCAACTCTCCTCCGGTCCAGAGTAGCGCGTCCATGCAGGGTGTCTTCGACCTCGTCATCGTCGGCGGCGGCATCAACGGGGCCGGCATCGCCGCCGATGCCGCTGGCCGCGGTCTTTCCGTGCTGCTGGCCGAGAAGAGCGATCTCGCCTCGGGCACGTCGTCCGCCAGCTCGAAGCTGATCCATGGCGGTCTTCGCTATCTCGAGCACTATGACTTCCGCCTCGTCCGACATGCCCTTCTCGAGCGCGAGGCCATCCTTGCCAAGGCCCCTCACATCGTCTGGCCGCTACGTTTCCTTCTGCCTGTTACTGGCCGCGGCCGACCCCGCTGGATGCTGCGCGCCGGGCTCTTCCTCTACGATCACTTGGCGCCGCGCCACCGCATTCCGGCGTCATGCGCCATCGATTTTTCCGCCGATCCCGCCGCAGCCGCTTTGAAGCCGGAGATCCGCAGCGGCTTCGCCTATTGGGACTGCTGGGTCGACGACGCCCGGCTTGTCGTCCTCAACGCCCGTGCGGCCGCCGACCGGGGTGCCGAAATACTCACACGATCCACCGTGACGTCGATCCGGTCCGACGGTGCCCTGTGGATCGTAATGATCGAGGACGGGGCCGGCCGTCGTGAGGTCGCTGCCCGCGCCATCGTCAATGCCGCCGGCCCGTGGGTCGACGGCGTCAGCAAAATAGTCCACGCCAACGCCTCCGGCGTCGATGCCGCTGCCATCCGCCTCGTCAAGGGCAGCCACGTCGTGGTGCCCCGGATCCCGAGCCTGGATGATGCGGTGCTGCTGCAAGCCCCGGATGGCCGCGTCGTCTTCCTGCTGCCGTTCGAGGAGCGCTTCACCCTCGTAGGCACCACGGACGTCCCGTTCTCCGGCGATCCGGCCTCGGCCACGATATCTGACCCCGAGGTCGATTATCTCCTCGATGTCGCCAACGGCTTCCTGCGCCGCCCCTTGACCCGCGCCCATGTCGTCTGGAGCTATGCCGGCGTGCGTCCGCTCTATGATGATCGCGCCTCCGAACCTTCGGCAGTGACGCGCGACTACCGCTTCGAGCTTAGTGCATGGCCGGCCCATCCGCCCCTGCTGACGGTTCTCGGCGGCAAGGTGACAACCTACCGTCGCCTCGCGGAGGACGCCCTTGCCGTGCTAGGACCCCACTTCCCGGCCATGAAGCCCGCTTGGACCGCGACCGCTCCGCTCCCGGGCGGCGATATCGCAGGCGGCGACATCGAAGCCTTTCTGGCGGCCACCTGCCGCCGTCATCCGGGCTTTGATCCAGCTTTCCTCCGCCGCCTCGCCCGCCGCCACGGCACTGCCCTCCACGGCATAATCGCAGACTGTGGTGACGTGGGCGCGATGGGCGGCGACCTCGGCGGAGGCTTGACCCCAGCCGAGGTCCGCTGGCTCGCCACTCGTGAGTGGGCGCGGACTCCTGACGATGTACTCTGGCGCCGCACGAAGTGCGGTCTGCACATGAGCGCCGGCGAACGCGCCGCCGCCGCCGATCGTATTGCCGCGCTGCTTTGATCTGTAGCGGCGCTTTCCTACGTGGGGCAGGCAGGTGCCAGTATCGCGACAGGGAACGGCCTTCGCGGTGACCAAGTAGTTTCTGGTCGCGGGTGCCAGCGGCAACCCGTTGCAACTCATGGCAAAGTCAGCCAGAGGGGTCCCTTCGTCTAGATCAGAACATGAGTTGGTGGTTGCTGCAATACGAAGCCGGCCGATATTTTCTGAATAGCTCAAGTCGACGTGCGGTATTCGGAAAGCCGAATATTGCGACGCAAAATAGAACGTCTTGAATATTAACCAAACTGATCCTGGGCGGCTGGGCGCGCCCGGCGATCTGTGCCTTTTTTCCGGCCTGTGCGGGGGCCAGCGACAGGGGCGGCGTTCGACCTCCAACCTATTGAAAGTAAGCCAAGGACCAAGCTTGGCTGGAGGGATGAGGGTACTATGAGTGACATCGTGTTCCGTGTCGAGGCGACGTCCGGCAATTGGTTTACGTCAGGGCGCGCGGCGCGCCTCGCGGCATGCTGCATCGCGATGACGAGCCTGGGTGCGCTGCTGTCTGCTCCCGCCGAGGCTGCGCGTCATCGCAAGGCACATGCCCGGGTAGCGGCGAGCTACAACTCCGCAGCCGCGGGTCTGACTGGCAGCAGCGAGCGGGCCCCATACATCGCAATGACCTACGGCGACAGCGGCTATTCCGAGAGTCGCGGCCGGCGGCACGCCTCCCGCAGCGGCCGTAAGTCCAGTGGCGTGCGCGTGGCCAGCCTCGGCGGTGACGAGGGCTTCGCGCGACCGCGCGGCAGCCTTTCGGGCGGCGGCTCCGTCCAATGGGCCGCATCCTCCGGTTGCCTCAATGGAGCCCTCCGCGGCGTCGTCGCTGACGTCTCGTCCATGGCCTCCGTGACGGTCAATTCCACCTGTCGCAGCCGCTCGCACAACCGGGCTGTCGGCGGTGCGCATCGCTCCCAGCACCTGACGGGCGATGCCGTCGATTTCCGCGTCCACGGCAACGTCTCCCGCGTCGCCTCGTACTTGCGCTCGCACCCGAGCGTCGGCGGCTACAAGCATTACGGCGGCGGCCTGTTCCATGTGGACACCGGCCCCCGCCGCACCTGGTAACGGACATTGGGATCAACCGGCATGCCGGGAGGCGGGTTACCCGCCTCTTCGCCTTTCCAAGCTCAATTGATCTCATGGCGGCGTCCGGTTCGCTGTGCGCCTCCTCTGGTGCAGAGGGAATGCTTGACAACGCAGTGCGAAGCGCCTCCATCGTGTGACGGTCCTATCCGGGCCGCTCCGCGAGATCATCGATGGCCGTCCTTCGCTTTCTTGCAAGCTTGCTGCTGCTCGTGGCCGCCGTGGCACTGATCTCCGACTTGACGCGTCTGCAGGTCGGCGCCACGCACGGCTTCGAGCCGACAACGATCGCCAAGCAGTGGCAGGACATGGCACCGGCCTCGCTTCAGGCGGCAAAAGCCACCGTGAGCCGGGCTACCCATCCCCTGGTCTGGACCTGGGGGGTGTCGAAGCTGATCAACGCCCCTCTGTTCGTGCTGTTTGGCCTGCTGGGTATCGTGATTGGCTGGTTGGGGCGGCGGCGGCGGACGATCGAAATCTATGTGAACTGAGGCTGCCGCAATCGCTTCCCGCACCGAAGAATGCGTCGCCGAAGTCACCCCTTAGACCTCGATCCGGGCTTGGGCGAGGAACCTGAAGACGGATTTCACTCTTTCGGGATATGATTTGAGCGGGCCGTGACACGCAACCGGCCCGGCGGGCATCGCCCGCGACCAACCCCCCGAGCGAGATGCAGGACGTGCCCCGCGACACGACCGACCCAGGCGAGCGGCAGGCCGACAGGTGGACCGACCTCAAGGGCCTTGTCCGGCGCTCCGCGACGACCGTTCGCGGGCGGTGGCTGAGGCTCGGCCTGCCGGGCAAGCTACTTCTACTGTCGGCGGCGTTCGTGATGCTGGCCGAAGTGCTGATCTTCGTGCCCTCCGTCGCCAACTATCGGGTCAGCTGGCTCACCGATCGGTTGACCGCGGCGGAGCTCGCGGCCATCGCTGCCGAGGCCGTCCCGGGAGGAGAGGTGCCGGCGATCCTGCGCGAGGAGCTGCTGAGAACCGCCCAGGTCAAGGCCGTGGCCCTGAAGAGCAAGGGGCAGCGGCGCCTCGTGCTGCCGCCGTCCTCGCCGATGGCGGTGGATGCATACTACGACCTGCGCGAGCCAGCCTCGGCGGGCTTCATCGCCGGGCTCGGGTATCGCTTGGCGAGCATTCGCGACGCGATCGGCACATTTCTGGCGGCGGACGGGCGGGTGCTGCGTGTGACCGGACCGCACGCTGGGAATTCGGATGACTTCATCGAGATTGTGCTTCCCGAGGCGCCGCTGAAAGCAGCGATGATCGGCTACGGTCTCAACGTGCTGGTGTTGTCAGTCCTGATCTCGCTCTTCACTGCTGCGCTCGTCTACCTCGCCCTGAACAGTCTCCTCGTGCGGCCGATGATGCGTATCACCCGTTCGATGCTCCAGTTCAGCCAAAGCCCCGAGGATGCGAGCCGCATCATCGTTCCTTCTGGCCGCGCCGACGAGATCGGCACGGCGGAGCGCGAACTCGCCCATATGCAGGAGCAGCTGTCGCAGGCACTGATCCAGAAGAGCCGGCTTGCTCAGCTAGGCCTAGCGGTCAGCAAGATCAACCATGACCTCCGCAACATGCTGGCCAATGCTCAGCTCATTTCCGACCGCTTGGCCTCGATTCCGGATCCGACCGTGCAGCGGTTTGCGCCAAAGCTCATCGCCTCGCTCGACCGGGCGATCAACTTCTGCAACTCGAGCCTGCAGTACGGCAAGGCCGAGGAGGCGGCGCCCAGGCGCGAGCTCATGCGCTTGAGGCCGATGGTGGAGGAGGTGGGCGACAGTCTCGGGCTGCCGCGCGAGGGTCTGATCGACTGGTCGGTCGATGTCGACGAGACGCTGCGCATCGATGCCGACCGCGAGCACCTGTTCCGTATCTTGAACAATCTAGCCCGCAACGCTGTGCAGGCAATTGAGGGCCAGGGAGATGGTGCGCGTGGCGAGATAAGGATCAAAGCCCGCCGCGAGGGTCGGCGAGTGCTGGTCGAGATCTCGGACAGCGGTCCAGGCGTGCCACCCAAGGCGCGCGCCAAACTGTTCCGTGCCTTCCAGGGCTCGGCGCGCAAGGGCGGCGCGGGGCTCGGCCTCACCATCGCGGCCGAGCTGGTCGCGGCGCACGGCGGAGTGCTGCAGCTTCTCGACACCGAGAAGGGCGCGACGTTCCTGATCGAGCTGCCGGACCGGCAGGTGCGGTAATCACTTGCGGCCAGTTGCGGCGGGTTGCGGGTGAGCAATGTATTCTTCCGAAGACGAAGGGTTACAGTCGCTAAGCCTAAGCTGCGGGCGGGTGGCGGAGGACAACGCATGAGCGCAATGACAACTTCAGCAAGCTATGCCTGGCAGGACGACCTCCGGTCGCGGATTCTGTTCACGCTCGGCGTCTTGCTCGTGTGGCGACTGCTGCACCACGTGCCGCTGCCGGGCATCGACGCCGAGGTGGTGCAGGATGCGTTCAGCCGAGGAACAGTCGGCATGCCCGACCGCATCAGCGTACTGGCGATCGGACTGACTCCGTTTCTCACAGCATGGGCCTTCGGCGAGTTGGGCCGCGGCACCTACGGCGACGCCGCGATCGCCCGCTTTCGCCGCATCGCCACGGTGGCGCTCGCGCTGTTCCAGGCCATTGGCGTAACGTCGGCGCTCGAGCAGGTGACGGCGGCGGTGCCGGAGCCGGGGCTCGCGTTCCGGCTCGGTGCCGTCTCGTCACTGGTGGCGGGCACGATGGTGGCGCTGTGGCTCGGCGAGATGATCACGCGGCGTGGCCTCGGCGACGGGGTCTGGCTGCTGCTCGCCGCCGGCTACATTGCGGGGCAGCCGAGGTGGCTGTCGCAGGCCCTTTACTTGGTACAGACAGGAGAGATCGCCGCGAATGTGCTGCTGGCGACAGTCGGCGCAATGCTGGCCATGATGGCGCTGATCGTGCTCGTCGAGACCGCCGAGCGGCGGGTGCCGGTGACGCCGGAGAGCGCCGATCACGGGGAGCGCCGGCTGGCGATCCGGATCGACAATGTCACCGTCCTGCCAGCGATGTTCGCGACGCTCGTGCTGGCCCTCCCGATGCTGCTCGCCGTTGCGGCGACGCAGACGGTCGGCCGGGTCGAGTGGTTGATCTCGCTGGCCCAGACGCTCGCCTCGTCGCCGACGTTGCAGCTGATCGCGACCGCGGTGCTGATCGTCCCGCTGACGTTCGTGTTGACGGCGATCGTCGCCCGGCCGCGGCAAATCCTCGGCGGGCACCCCCGCGACGGAGGGGCGGTCGCTGAGTTCGCGGGCGAGGATGCCGAGCGGCACGTCGACGGCATCCTCGAGAGGTTGACGGCCGTCGCGGCTATCTACCTGCTCATCGTTTCGATGGTCCCGGCGTTGTGGCCGCAGACGCTTGGCTTCTGGTGGCCTCTGAGCGGTCTGCAGCTGCTGATCGTCACATTGGTGGCGCTCCGGATCCTGCGGCAGGTGCGAGAGCTGCTGGGGAGCAAGCCATAGGCTTTGCCGCCCGCTTCGCTGTCCTTGCGGCGGTAGCCGTCACGCCGCGGCGCCGAGCCGCGACGGTGCGAGGGCGAGACGCGACAGCTCGTCGGCATCGGCAACGCGAAAGCGGTCGGGCCTGGGCATGGCGATGATGCCCGCCTTCTTGAGCGCCGCGAGGTTGCGGCAGACAGTCTCCTGAACGAGCCCGAGGTGGTCGGCGATCTCGCCGAGGGAGAGGCCGATCACCACATCGGTGGTCGAGATCCCACCGGACGTTCCCTGCGTCTGCGCGAGCCGCCAGAGGAAGCTCGCGATGCGCTCGGCAGCATTCATGCGTCCAAGACGGAGCGCATGGCCCTGCATGGCATCCAGGCGCGCGAGTAGCTGCGCCTGAAGCTCGGCATGGAGCTCGGGCGAGGTCTCGACCTGGCGCCGCGACAGCGAGCGGACGCGGCCGGCGGTCATGGCCTTGGCGCCGTACGAGTATGTGGGCGCCGAGCTCATGCCGATCATGGTTCCAGCGCCGACGATGTCGACGATGTGGCGCCGGCCATCAGGCAGCAGCTTGAAGAGCATAATCCTGCCTTCGACGACGACGTGCAGGCTCTGAGCCGGCGCGCCCTCGGCGAACAGCAGGGCGTTGGCATTGAAGGAACGGACATCGTGGGCGGGGCGGCGGCGGGCAACGGCCACGCCGCGCGGCCCTCCCATGGCGGCGGCTTGACAGACTTCCGGTGAGGCGGCGGTGGCGTCGCAGAACAGACTTTGCTCGGTCATGGATCAGTCTCGCAATGCTGGCGGCGCTCGATTGGCGCCAAAGGACGAGGCGAATTCTGAAGGATGGATCAGAACAATGGAGGCGCGCGCGATCCGAGGCCGGCCAGCGCGATCCGCGGGGGAGCAAGCGACGCGGTGCGCGGTGAGATCTTGGCTGGCAAGGTGACGCGCGGTGGCGGCGTGAAGGCATAGGCAGGCGGCGTCAAGGGTGGTGCGGAGAGCGCCGCGGAGCAATGAAGGAAGCAGCGCAGGTGGTCGCCGTGCCTGGGTTCGCCCGGAATGCCCGGCGGCAGCACGGTGGCCGTGATGGTGCCGGAGCAGATAACGGCGAGGTCGCGGGCCAGCAAGGGATCTGGATCGGCTGCGGTCGAGGCCACGGTGGCGGCGATGAGCACCTGCAGAGCGCCGAGCCAGAGCGCGACGGGCGAGAGCCACGACAGATGCCGCCGGAACCAGCTCATGAGCCCACCTTTCCGCTCTTCGCGAGAAGCTGGCGCAAAATGGCGATCTGCTCGGCGTCCGGATCCCCGGCGCGCATGGTAACGCGGAAGCGGCCGTCGGCGCCCATGAGGTAGATCACCGCCGTGTGGTTCATGGTGTAGCCGTCGCTGGTCGGCACTTTCTCGTAGTAGGCGCGATAGGCCTTGGCGACGGCAGCGATCTCGGCCGGTGTTCCGGTCAATCCGGTGAGGTGGGGATCGAAGCTCGACAGATAGAGTCGGAGCAGCTCGGGTGTGTCGTGCTCGGGATCGACGGAGACGAACAGGAAGTGCATGCCGCTGGCGGCCTCTCCCAGGCCGGCAATGACGCGCGAGAGGTCGAGCAGTGTGGTCGGGCAGATGTCGGGACAGCGCGTGAAGCCGAAGAAGATGGCGAACGGCTTGCCTAGGAGGTCGCGACTCGACAGGCGCCGCCCGTCGTGCGCGGTGAGCTCGAAGGGGCCTCCGATGCCGGGTGCCGGAGCTGGCGCGCGCAGCACGGTCGCCGCCGCCGCGGCGAGGATCGCCGCGGCGGCGAGCACCGGCATCACCCTGGAGAGGCGCACGGCCGTCATCAGTGGGGCGCCTTGGCCGCGAGCGGACGGACCTCGAACTCGACGTCCACCTTGCCGGCCTTCTCGAACACGAGCGAGCCGGCGATGGGTCCGCCTTCCTTGATCGGCTCCTTCAAACCGATGAACATGACATGATACGATTTGGGTTTGAGCTCGATGGCGGCGCCGGGCTTGATCTCGAGGCCGCCGGCCATCTCGCGCATGCGCATGACGTCGCCATCCATGGCCATCTCGTGAATCTGCACCGATCCGGCCTTGGCGAATGAGCCGCCAATCAGGCGATCGGCCTCGGCACCCTTGTTCTCGATCTTGAGGAAGCCTCCGGCAACCGTGGCACCGGCCGGCGTGGCCCGGGTCCACGGGGCGGAGATGGTGATGCCCTTGATGATGTAATCCGCGGCGTGCGCGGCGCTGCCCGGCAGCGTCACGGCGCAGATAGCGGCGGCCAGGGTGGCAGTGGTGGAAAAGCGCATCTTCGGTCCTTTGTTTTGTCCCGCCTCTGGGCGGCCTTCTGAAAGGCCGGCCGCCGCGTCACGGCAACTCGACGGGGGAGGGAGTTCCCGGACGCGGTGGCCGCCTCGGGGCTCGCTGGGCGAGCCGCCGACGGTGCATGTGCGTGGGGCCGGCCTAAGTGGGGCCGCCGCGCGTTCATGGAGAAGGTCGATTGGCCGAGCCCGGAGGAAGCTTTCCGGCACGGCGGCTTCGTCACCGGGGCGCGGCGCTCAGGCCGGCCGGGTGCGTTGCGTCAGGCGAGGGTCGGTGGCGCTCGGCTCGGCGGCCGGTAGCGGCGCTGGATCGACACACGCTGATCGTCGGTGGCGATCGTGATGGCGTGGTCGCCATAGGGAACGGCCAGCGTGGGTTGCTCCACCGCGGCAAGGGCATGAGCGGAGGCGAGGCCGGCACATATCGGGCACTTTTCGGGGTCGCCGGCGGGGCCGTTGCCGCCCGGCAGCATGGCCTCGGCCATGTGGGCGGCGGCACCGCAAATCAATCGCAGATCGGCGGCGAGAGCACGGTCGGCCGCAACGCCGGAAGTGGCGCGGGAGGCGGCTGCGAGCACGACCGCGTTGTGGCGCACGACCGCTCCGGCGTGCAAAAGCACACCTAAGACAGCCAACAAACCGAGCCACCTGCGCCAGTGCATGGCCTTCTCCTGCGTCCGCCTTACGATAATGGTGTAGACTCTCCGGCGCAAGAGCACCCGGATGAGGCATGGCGGCAGGCTTTCACTCCATGACTCAATCGAGCCGTCGTATGGCAATGCGAATCGCCGCCGAGGAGGCGCTCGAGACCGTTAACGCACCGGGCTGCGATCAGCCGGCAAGGCGCAATGTGGCGGCTGAGGAGGTGCGGATGCGCTCGCGGCGCCTAAGACGCGCGGCGTCGAGCAGCATCTGGGCGGCCCATCGGTAGACGTTCCTCTGCCGCACCAGCTCACGCATCACGCTCATGCGGTCCCCCTGCTCGGCCGCGGGCATGCGCAGCGCCGTCTCGATGGCGCGGGCCATCCCGTGGGTGTCGTACGGGTTGACGATGAGGGCTTCCGATAGCTCGCTCGAGGCGCCCGCGAAGCTCGACAGGATGAGCACTCCGCGCCCGTCGCCGCGCGCCGCCACGAACTCCTTGGCGACGAGGTTCATGCCGTCGTGCAGGCTGGAGACGATGCAGATGTCGGCGGCGCGGAACAGCTCGTAGACCTCCTGCGACACGTGGTGGCGGATGACGAGAAGGATGGGCTTCCAGTTGCCGTCGCCGTGGCGGGCGTTGATGTCGTCGGCGACGCGGATGGCCTCCGCTTGCAGCCCCGCGTAGGCGCCGAGCTTGCTGCGCGTAGGAGCCGCGGCCTGGATGAAGACGAGCTTGCCGCGCCAGACCGGATCTCGAGTCAGGAGCTCGTCGACGGCATGCATGCGCTCGATGATGCCCTTCGTATAGTCGAAGCGCTCGATGCCGACGGCGATGCGAGCTTCCGGCGGCAGGGCGTATCGGCGTGCAACGGCCTCTCGGCAGGCGGCGACGTCGCCGACGTGCTCGAGGGCCGCGGGCGGCCACTCGATGGAGATCGGATAGGGGCGCACCAGCGTCTCGCGGCCGGCGAGCGAGACCGAGCTCCTCTCGCGGTCGATGCGGCTCTCCATGAAGCGGTCGACCGCCTCGAGGAAGTTGTTGCAGTGGAACTGGGTGTGGAAGCCCAGGATCGAGCTGCCGAGCAGGCCGTCGATGATCTCGTCGCGCCACGGGCAGATGCCGAACGTCTCCGCGTTGGGCCAGGGGATGTGCCAGAAGGTGACGATGGTGGCGCGCGGCAGGCGCTCGCGGATCATGCGCGGCAGCAGCGCAAAGTGATAGTCCTGCACCAGCACGATGGGGTCGTCCGACGTCGCCTCCTCGGCCACGGTGTCGGCGAAGCGCCGGTTGATGGCGACGTACTGCGCCCAATCCTCGGCCCGAAACGTCGGGCGAACGAAAGCGATGTGGCAGAGCGGCCAGAGACCTTCGTTGGCGAGACCGTAGTAGTAGCCGTCCTGCTCCTCGTCGGTGAGCCAGACGCGGCGCAGCGTGTAGGCGGGATCTCCCGGCGGCACGGCGACGCGATCGTCCGCATCGACGGTGTCCGGGTCGGCGGTGCCGGAGCCGTGCGCGATCCAGGTACCGCCGCAGGCGCGCATGACCGGTTCCAGCGCGGCGACCAGGCCCGAGGCGGGAATCTGGACGCGGACCTCTCCATTCTCGCCGTGATTGTGGATATAGGGCTCGCGGTTGGAGACGATGAGCACCTGGGTCCCGGGCAACTCCTCGACGAGCAGTCGGTGCAGGGTCTTCGGCGACCACTCGACATGGATGCCCTCGGCGTACTTGCGCTCGATTCGCAGCTCGCTCAGCAGGGCCTGCATCTCGCGCGCCATGGGAAAGCCGGGAGCCGGAGGCAAGGCGAGCGCTGTGCCCGTATCCATATCTCCCTTTGCCGCGGCCTGCCCAATGGCCTCGCGCAGCGAGCGGGCCCAGCCGCGCATGAGCGCGAGCACGAGAGCGGAGGCGAGCAGGCCGAAGCCTGAGACGATGCCGAGCAGCGCCAGGATGACGTACTTCCGAGCCTTGGCTGCGCGGGCGTCGACAAAGGCGAGGTCATGAACGATGAGCAGATGGCCGCTGGCCGGGCCAGCCGAGATGGGAAAAATGCCGATGTGGACTCGGCCCGCTGGCGTCGAGCGGGCGGCGAAGGTGTCGGATTTGGCGACCGGCAGCTGCTTGCAGGAGATGCCCTCCGGCATTTCCCTTGTGGTGTAGACGAGCGAGCCGGTCTGATCGCAGAAGCCGAGCGCAATCAGCCGCTCGTCGCCCGCGAGTTGCTCGAAGAACGGCACTGGATCGATGACCGGCGTGGCAGCGAGGCCGGAAGACACCTGGTTGCGAATGGAGCGGAAAACGAGGCGAGACCGCAGGTCGACGTCGCGTCGCGACCAGCCGTCGACGAGGGCGGAGGCGAGCGGGGCCAAGGTGACGAGGATGAGCAGCAGGGCCGTGAGGGCGAGAATGCCGTAGGTCAGCAGCGGATTGCGGCGATAGAGATGTACGGCCGCCCCGCGAACGCGGGAAAGGAATGCGGATCGCAATTCAGAGCGCGGGTTGCTGCGCTGCATTTTACCTCTCGAAATGGGGCCGGGCGCCACGGCCTGTGGGTTGTCGCAAGGAATCCAGCGGTCATCGCTCCGCGCTACGCGGTTCCCGCCATAACGGCCACTCCGGCGCGCGGATATGGGCAGCAGGCAAACGAGGTGCGTTACAAGACGCCAGCGCACTTGTAGTGGACATTGTTTCGTGCCCGCCCTCCACTCCGGGCGATCCGCTTCGTAGATACCCCTGGATCGTGGCACGATCGGACGAACAGCCGTGTGCTGCCGGGCCTCCGGCTTAAAGGCCGCGCGCCCACGCCGGACGGAGGCGAGCGGTCTCCGGAGACGAGATGGCCGCCCGCAGGTCAGCGAGCAGGCGCTCCTTGTCGGCCGGCAGCGTGCCCTTGAGCACGAGCCAATTCGAGGCGTGATCGCTGCGGAAAACGGTGCGCTTCAAATCGAGCGCGGCGATGAAGGTCTCCATCTCGCGCATCAGCTCGAGAATGCCGAGCTCCTCCCATCCTGGAAAAGCGGCGCGGAAGCGCTCCTCGCCCTTCGGGAAGCTGACGACCAGCGTGGCGACGAACTCGGGCTGCGTCGCCGTCATCAGCCTCGCCGAGTTGAGCGCGTGCTGACGGGAGAGCTCCCTTCCGCCGAGGCCGTTCAGGATCATCACCGAGCGCTTGATGCCGGCTTCGCCGAGCTTCTCCAGCGCCTCTCGGCTTGTGTCATACGTCTCGCCCTTCCGCACGCGCTCCAGCACCTCGTCGTCGCCCGATTCAGCACCGACGTAGACGAGCGATAGCCCGAGCGCTTTGAGCTCCGCGAGCTCGGCGGCGGTCTTGCGGCGGACGTTGCGCGGCAGGCAGTAGCTCGAGACGCGGCGCACGGACGGCAGCTCGCGGCGAATGGCTTCGAGAATGGCGGCGAGCCGGCGCGTCGAAAGCGTCATGGCGTCGCCGTCTGCCAGGAAGATGCGGCGAATCTGGTCGCCATAGGCGTCGGCGCAGCGGCGGATGGTCTCGAGAACCTCCTCCTCGTCGCGCGGCCTGAATCGCTTGTGGGCGTCCGTGTACATCTCGCAGAACGTGCACTTGTTCCACGAGCAGCCGTCGGTGACCGGCAGGATCAGCGACTGGGACTCGCTCGGCGGACGATAGACGGGCGGCACGTAGCGGATGGGATCGGGGTGCATGGGACGCCGGGGCTGGCTGCTGTCTCAGGCCAAGAGATAATTCAAGCGGCGCAATGGCGAAAGCGGTAGACCGAAACGGGGCATCATTCGCCGTCGGGGGAACGCATGTGGCAGGGGGCGCAGGGGCTTATCGGGATCGTGGCGCTGCCGGCGCTGGCCTGGCTGCTGTCGGAGAGGCGGCGCGCGCACCAGCCGCAGCGTGTGGCGCGGATCGTGGCGGCAGGGCTCGCCCTCCAGATCGTCATCGCGGCGGCGATGCTCGCCATCCCGCAGGCGCGGGCCATGTTCGAGGTGATAGGCGGCGCCGTGCGGGCGGTGCAGGAGGCGACGGGAGAAGGCATGCGCTTCGCCTTCGGCTACCTCGCGGGCGGACCGGCCCCATTCACCGCGACAGCGCCGGGAAACGGCTTCGTCCTGGCGCTGCAGGCGCTCCCGCTGATCCTGGTCATGAGCGTGCTGTCGCGGCTCCTCTACCACTGGGGCATTCTGCAGGTGGTCATCCGGGCCCTGTCTGCGCCGCTCAGGGCGGCGCTCGGCGTCTCCGGTCCGCTCGGCACGGCGGCGGCGGCCAAGGTGTTCGTCGGCATGATCGAGGCGCCTCTGATGATTAGGCCCTATCTCGCCAGGCTCGACCGTGGCGAGCTGTTCGCGCTGATGAGCGTCGGCATGGCGACGGTGGCGGGCACGGTGCTGGCTCTCTATGCGTCGATCCTGGAGCCGGTCGTGCCGGGGGCGGCTGGGCATGTCGTCGTCGCATCGCTGATGAACGTGCCGGCGGCGCTGACACTCGCCCGCCTCATGATCCCGTCGGCCGCAGGACAGGGCGCGGGACCCGATCCGGCGCAGATCGACATCGGCCCGCTCGACATGGGCGAAAAGGCGTCGAGCACCATGGAGGCGATCGCGATGGGGACCAGCGACGGCCTTCGCCTGCTCGCCAGCGTTGTCGCCATGCTGGTCGTGATGGTGGCGCTGGTGGCGCTCGCCAATGCGGCGCTGGCAGTTGTCGCGAAGCCGCTCGGTCTCGACCTGACGTTCCAGAAGCTGCTCGGGTGGGCCGCGGCACCGCTCGCCTTTTCGATCGGCATTCCCTGGAGCGAGGCGGGCACCGCCGGCTCTCTCATCGGGCTCAAGCTCGTGCTCAACGAGCTGCTCGCCTACCTCGAGATGGCGAAGCAGCCGGCAGGCGCCCTGTCGGAGCGCAGCCGCACGATCATGACCTATGCTCTGTGCGGCTTCGGCAACCTCGGCAGCCTCGGCATCATGGTCGGCGGCCTCTCGGCGATGGTGCCGCACCGCCGCGCCGAGATCGCGGCACTCGGGCTGCGCTCCGTGCTCGTCGGCGCCATGGCGACCATGCTCACCGGCGCCGTTGTCGGGCTCGTCCTGAGCTTGAAATAGAAAACGCCCGGCGCGAGGCCGGGCGTCTTGGATTCCGATTGGCTCCGGTGGTCCTACTTCAGCGACTTGAGGTAGGAGAGCAGCATATCCTGCTCCATGCGGTCGGTGACGCCGACGTGGCGCATGCGCGTGCCGGGCAGGACGCTCTTGTTGTCGGCGATCCACGTGCGCAGCGCATCCTCGGTCCAGACGATGCCGGAGGCTTTCATGGCGTCGGAGTAGGCGAAGCCCTCCATGGAGGCGGCCTTGCGGCCGACGATGCCGACAAGGCTCGGGCCGTACGACTTCAGCGCCGGATCGTCGGCGTGGCAGGAGCGGCAGCGGTGCTCGAACATGACGTGACCGCCCTTGGTCATGGCCTGTTCGCCGGCCGGCGTCATGGAGAGGGCTGGGAGCGCCGCCGTCGCCGAGAGGAGGGCGGAGCCGAGCAGCATCTTCTGGAGACGGGTCAAGGTCATGAGTGGGCTCCCTCTACTTGGCCGCCGGAGCGGATTGGTTCTGCGGCTCCTCAATGCGAGCCGGTCCGTTCCATTTGCTTGATACCGATCAATCGGGGAAGAGGCGCGACCGAAAGGAGGAGAATGAACGTGGAACGGCGGGTTGGGTTCCTGGGACGGAAAACCGAGAGCTAGCGGGGCGAGAGGGGAACAGGCTCGATCGGGGCCAGCGGGCGGTCGAGGTCGCGCCAGCCGTCGATGCCGTCGCGGTACCAGTAGAGCCGGGTGTAGCCCCACGAGGCGGCACGCTGCACGGCGTTCCAGGCCATCCAGCAGTCGGACTGGCAATAGATGATCACGGGACGTGCCCGGTCGCCGCCGGTCAGCCGCTCGAGATGTTCGCGGAAATACGCCTCCACGCGGCCGTCGATGTGGCCGCGGCCGACGTCGGCCAGCCAAGTGGAGCCGGGGATGTCGGCGTGCGGCTTGCCGATCGACCATCGCCCCGTAGCGGGGTCGGGACCGGGTCCCTCGGTCGGCATGACGTCGAGGAGGATAGCGCGCTCGTCTGCGACGAGGCGGTCGATCTCCTCGGGCTCCAACACCGTCCCGCCTGGGACGTCATGGGGCACAGGCGCGCGATAATGCGCCACGCGGTAGCCCGTGACGGGGTCGAAGTCGGCGCCGGCGGCGATAGACGGCATGGGGGCCCAGAAAGCCAGGAGGGCGGAGAGCGCGAGCGCGGAGAAGCGCAGGCGGACAGGGAAGGAGCCCATCTCCATCCGTGCTTACTCCATCGGACGGATCGCGACGCCCCAGGGATAGCGGCCGACCTTCACCGACTTCAGCGCCTTCAGGTTCTTGGCGTCGATGACGGTGACGTCGTTGGAGACGCCGTTGGTGGTGAAAAGCGTCTCCTCGTCCGGAGTCATGGCCAGGTGCCACACACGCTGCCCGACGAGGATATACTTCGTAACCGAGTGGCTGGCGGTGTCGATCACGGCGACGCGATTGGCAGGACCCAGGGCGATGAATGCGGTCCTGCCGTCACGTGTCAGCTTGAGCCCGACGGGCTGGATCTGATCGGTCGACACGCCCGGGATCTCGAAGCGGATTGTGTGCTCTAGGGTGCGAGTCGCCACGTCGATGATCGATACCGTGCCGCCGATCTCAGAGGAGACCCACAGCTTGGAGCCGTCGCGTGTAAAGGCGGCGAAGCGGGGACGCTGGTCCACGAGGATGTTGGCCACGACCTCATGCGTGGCGGTGTCGATCAGGTGCGCCATGTTGGTCGTCTCGGAGGTCGCTACCGCGATGCGATTGTCGGGCGAAACGGCCATGCCTTCGGGCTCGACGCCAACGTCGATCTGGCCGACGACCTGCCGCGTAGTGACATCGACCACGGTGGTAACGGCGTTGTCCTCGTTGGCGATGTAGAGCCGGCGGCCGTCGGGCGACAGAGCGAACTGCTCGGGGTCCACGCCCGATGGCAAGTCGTAGAGGTGCTTGTCGGTGGCTGCGTCGAAGACCTGCACGGCGTCGCTGTCGCTGGCGCAGACGTAGAGGTGTTTGAAGTCGGCACTGAAGGCGATACCGCGTGGGCGCTTGCCCACCGGGATGGTACGCGTCACCGCCAGCGTGCGGCTGTCGATGACGGAGACGGTGTTGTCCTTCTCGTTCGAAACGTAGACCTCGTGCGCCTTGGCGAGGGGCGAGCCCAGGATGGCTCCGGACATGGCCCCGGTCAGTGCTCCGGCCAAGCCGAGTGCAAGCAATGGCCATTGGAGCCGCATGGCCCGAGCCTCTCTTCCTTGGTCCCGTCCGGCGCTTGCAGCCGGTGTCCTCCAGGAGTGGTTGCCACCCCCATTCTTGTATGGCGAAAAGGGTAGGTGGCGGGGGGGCGTATTGCGAATTGTACTATCGTACAGACAACGCGTCGTAGCGGCGCATCATGGACTATTTGGCAGTTCCGACAACGGCGGGTCCGCCCTTAGGATGCGCGCCAACATGCCGCTCCCCAGTGTGCGGCGCACAAGAAGAACCATCGGGAGACCAAGAGGGCATGCAACGTCATCGACTGGCGATCTCCGTTCTCGCGTTCCTTGCCGCCATAGCTACCGGCACCTTCCAAGCCGCCGCGCACGGCGACGTGCAGCCGCAGCCCGTCGACGTCACCGGCCTCGACAAGCTGAAGGATGGCGTGTGGCTGGAGAAGAACCCCTATCGCGGCAACGACACGGCGATTAGGATCGGCGCCTCGGGCTACAACCAGAATTGCGCGCGTTGCCACGGCCTCGAGGTGATCTCGGGTGGACTGGCGCCGGATTTGCGCTATCTGGAGAAGGGCGACACCGGCGACGAGTGGTTCATGCAGCGTATCCGGGGCGGAGCCACGATCAGCGGCGTCACCAAGATGCCGGCGTTCGAGGGCATCCTGAGCCAGGAAGCGATGTGGGCGATCCGTACGTTCGTCGAGTCGAAGCACGAGGAATGACGGACCTCTAGGAGTGAAATGACACGGCGCGCGGCCTCCGTCCTGGCGGTGCTGCTCGCGGTGGCGGCGCATCTGCTGCCGGCCGCTGCGATCGCACGGCCGCTCGACGAGGTGGTGGCCGGCGGCGTCCTGCGCGTCGCCGTCTACGAGAACAACAAGCCGTTCTCCTATCTGCAGGGCGGCAAGATCACTGGCATCGACGTCGATATCGCCCGCGAATTGGCGGCAGAGCTCAAGGTTGCGCCGGATTTCATCGCCCGCATGCAAGGCGAGGACGTCGACACGGACCTGAGGTCCAACGTTTGGAAGGGTCCAGTGACTGGCGGCGCGGTCGGTGACGTGATGATGCACGTGCCGCTCGACAAGGAATTGGCCTTGCGCAACCGCGAGGCAGTCCTGATCAACCCGTATTTCGAGGAGCGCATTGCGCTGTTCTTCGATCCGGCACGGACGGGGCCGGATCCGCAATTCGATATCTTCAAGCGCGAGAGGATCGGGGTCCAGATCGGCACCGTGGCCGACTATTTTCTCATGTTCGCGCTCGAAGGGGCGTTGCGTAACAATGTGCTCCATTACATCAAGGCGCCGGATGGCGTGAAAAGATTCGCTTCAGGCGAAATGGCAGCCCTGCTCGGCGTGCGCAGCGAGCTCGAGGCGCTGCTCAAGGACGCTGGCGTAAAAGCGAGCGTGTCGGAACCCGAGATGCCCGGCATCGTGCGAGCCAGCTGGCCCGTCGGCATGGCGGTGAAGGAGAACAGCCGCGACCTGGGCTACGCTCTTGCCGCGGCTCTCGCAAAGCTCAAGGAGAGCGGAAAGCTCGCCGAGATCTGCAGCCGGTATGGGGTGAGCTATGCGCCACCGAAGTGAGACCATCGCCATGCTGGCCATCGCGGCTGGCGCCCTTATGTTGCTGACGCGGACCGCATCCGCGGGCGCCCTACCCGACGATCCGCTCAAATCGGTGAAATGGAAGGACCTCGCAGAGCGCCTTCTCTCGAGCGCCCCCATCGTCATCGACGAACGGGTCAAAGTGATTGTGCCGCACGTGGTCGAGAACCAGGCCCAGGTGCCCGTCGTGGCGGACGCCCGCGCGGTGGCGGGCGTAAAGCAGCTCATCGTTTTCGCCGACTACAATCCGATCGAGCACGTGCTGACGCTCACGCCGCAGAAAGCCGAGCCGTATGTCTCGTTCCGCATGAAGGTCGAGCAGGGAACACCGTTGCGCGCGGCGGCGCTGGGCGCGGATGGGCAGTGGCACGTCGGTTCGGTGTTTCTCGACGCGGCGGGCGGCGGCTGCTCTGCGCCGGCTCTGGCGAAGCGAGACCAGGACTGGTCGGTCACCGTGGGACAGGCGCAGGGGCGGCTGTGGCGCCAGGCCGACGGCACGGCGCGCATCCGAATGCGCGTACGCCACCCCATGGACACGGGTCTCGGCAAGGACAACACGCCCGCTTACTTCATCGAGCGCGTGGCGGCGAAGGGCGCCAGCGGCGAGCCGCTGGCCGAGTTGGAAACATTCGAGCCCGTCGGCGAGGATCCGACGCTGACTCTCATCGTGCGGCCGGCGAAGGGCGAGGCAGGCGTCGACATCGAGAGCCGCGACAACAACGGCGGCATCTACCGCGCCTCGATTCCGGCGGCGCTGACGGAATGAGCGAGGCCTTGATAACGCGCCGCGGCGCGCTGGGCCTCGCGGGGGCGGCGGGCGTCTACGCGGCCCTGGCGCCGATGTTCGACCTCTGCGCGGCGCCGCTCGCTTATAAGCTCGAGCCCGTGCCGCTCGCCGACGGCGTGTGGATGATCGCCGGGGCGCAGGAGGCGATCACGCGTGCCAACGGCGGCGCCATCGCCAACGTCGTCGTCCTCGATACATCGGACGGCGCGGTCGTCGTCGACACGGGACCCTCGAAGCGCTACGGCGAGGCGCTCCAGGCGCTGGCGCGCCAGTTGACCGGAAAGCCCGTCGTGAGGGCCTATCTTACCCATTTCCACCCGGATCACGTGTTCGGCAGCCAAGCCTTCGGCGGCGGGGCGCTGGCAAGCACGGAAGGCGTCGCCAAGGGTTTGCGGTTGCTCGGCGATGACTTCGCGGCGGCCATGTACCACATCGCCGGCGACTGGATGCGCGGAACCGAGGTCGAGCTTCCGGGCCGCATCATTTCCGAGGGCAGTGAGCAGATCGGCGGTCGCAAGCTGACCTTCCTCCCGCTCGGCGGGCATACGCCGTCGGACCTCGCCATCCTCGACGAGAGTTCGGGGCTGCTGCTCGCGGGCGACCTCGTGTTCCTCGACCGCGCGCCCACGACGCCGCACGCCGATCTCGCGAATTGGCGCAAGAGTCTCGAGACGCTGGCGGCCGTGCCGCACGCGAAGCTGGTGCCGGGGCACGGGCCGGCCGAGAAAGGCGTGCGGGGCATCGCGCAAACGCGCGATTGGCTCGACGCGATCGAAACGCTCATTCGCGACGCCTTCGAAAAAGGGCTGGACATGGCTGAGGCCTCGGCACTGCCGCTGCCGCCTTGGGCGGAAAAAATGGCGCTGGCCCGCTACGAGCTCGAGCGATCTGTGATGCATCTCTATCCGAAACTCGAAGCGCGGGAATGGCCACGCGTTGATCGGAAAGCTTGATCGCGAAAAGCCGAATCCGCTGGCGCCGGCCGCCGTATTGCGCCGCAAAATTGCGATGAATTGCACGTGTTTGAGGTTCGTTCCGACAGGGTTGTACTATTTGGCAATTAGAGGTCACGGGCGCGTGAGCTAGGGTCGCTGCGGCAAAAGCTCCCAGATGAGCCCTCGTTCCGCCAAAGGGAGCGGCCAGGAAACCAACCCAAGGGGATTTTAATGAAGACCTGGAAATGGTTTGCGACCGCCAGCATGCTGGCGGTCACGGCGGCGCTCACCCTGCCGGCGCACGCCGAAGTGACCATTGACGATATCGTCAAGGACGCCTCGACGCCGGCCGACGTCGTCTCGAACGGCCTCGGCCCGCAGGGCCAGCGCTTCTCGACCCTCAAGTCCATCAACGACGGCAACGTTGCCGGTCTCGTGCCGGCTTGGGCGTTCTCGCTCGGCGGCGAGAAGCAGCGCGGCCAGGAGACCCAGCCGCTGGTCAAGGACGGCGTGATGTACATCACCGGCTCCTACAGCCGCATGTACGCCGTCGACACCAAGACCGGCCACAAGCTTTGGGAGTACAACCACCGCCTGCCCGAGGGCATCCTCCCCTGCTGCGACGTCGTCAACCGCGGCGCCGCCCTGTTCGGCAATCAGGTGATCTTCGGCACCCTCGACGCCAAGCTCGTCTCGCTCGACGCCAAGACCGGCAAGGTGCAGTGGACGAAGACGATCGACGACTTCAAGGGCGGCTACTCGTACACCGCCGCGCCGCTGATCGTGCCGTCGAAGGCGCACGGCCCGCTGCTCGTCACCGGCGTTTCGGGCGGCGAGTTCGGCATCGTCGGCCGCGTGGAAGCGCGCAAGGTCGCTGACGGCGAGCTGGTCTGGGCGCGTCCCACCATCGAGGGCCACATGGGCACCTTGAATGGCAAGGAATCGACCATGACCGGCAAGGCCAACGAGTCCTGGCCGGGCGACCTCTGGAAGACGGGCGGCGGCGCCACCTGGCTCGGCGGCACCTACGACCCCGAGACGAACCTGATCTTCATGGGCACCGGCAACCCCGGCCCGTGGAACAGCCACATGCGTCCGGGCGACAACAAGTGGACGTGCTCGCGCTTGGCGCTCGATCCGGAGACGGGCGAGATCAAGTGGGGCTACCAGACCACCCCGAACGACGGCTGGGATTTCGACGGCGTCAACGAGGTCGTCTCGTTCAATGCCGGCGATAAGAAGCTCGCCGCCACCGCCGACCGCAACGGCTTCTTCTACGTGCTCGACCGCACCAACGGCAAGTTCGTCTCGGCGGTGCCGTTCGTGTCGAAGATCTCGTGGGCCAAGGAGATCGGCAAGGACGGCCGTCCGGTGTATGTCCCGGAGAACCGTCCGGGCGATCCGACCAAGTCGGCCGATGGTAAGAAGGGCACGCCCGTGTTCGCCGTTCCGAGCTTCCTCGGCGGCAAGAACTGGATGCCGATGGCCTACAGCCAGGATACCAAGCTGTTCTACGTTCCCTCGAACGAGTGGGGCATGGACATCTGGAACGAGCCCGTCGCGTTCAAGCGTGGCGGCGCCTATCTCGGCGCCGGCTTCACCATCAAGCCGATCTTTGACGATCACATCGGCTCGCTCAAGGCCATCGACCCGATGACCGGCAAGACGGCTTGGGAGTACAAGAACAAGGCGCCGCTGTGGGGCGGCGTGCTCACCACCGCCGGCAACCTCGTGTTCTTCGGCACGCCCGAGGGCGATCTGAAGGCCATGGACGCCAAGACCGGCAAGCAGCTGTGGGCCTTCAACACCGGCTCCGGCATCGTCGGCTCGCCCGTCACCTGGGAGGAGAACGGCGAGCAGATGATCGCGGTCGTCTCCGGCTGGGGTGGCGCGGTCCCGCTGTGGGGTGGCGAGGTGGCCAAGTCGGTCGCCGGCCTTAACCAGGGCGGCATGCTGTGGACGTTCAAGCTCAAGAAGTAAGGGCTTTGCGATAACCAGGACGCCGCCTCGAGTGGTGGCGTCCACCATTGTGCCTGGGGGCGGGAGCCACGCTGTGGCGGCCCGCCTCACTTTACCCTTGCCCTGACCGCAGACCATGGGAATATCGCGAGGTCGTCCGGTCTCATGAGCGAAGCCGTCGCGACGACGTACCCGTGGGAGAGCATGGCCATGAGCGCAAGCTTCCTGGTCGTCGACGACCATCCGTTGTTCCTGGAGGCGCTGCAACTCGCGGTTCGCATCGCCTATCCGGAGGCCAAGATCACCGAGGCGACGTCCATCGCCGCGGCGAAGGAGGTGCTCGGCGAAGGCAAGGCGTTCGACCTCATCCTGCTCGACCTGGCGCTGCCCGGCACGCACGGCTTCGACGGCCTCACGGAGCTGCGTCGTCTGTTCCCGCGCATCCCGATCGTGATCATCTCGGCCATCGATGACGCGCGCACGATCCACGCGGCGATGACCAATGGGGCCGCCGGCTATATCTCGAAGGCCGTGCGAAAGTCGGACCTCGCCGATGCCATCCGCGACGTGCTGTCGGGCTCGGTCGTGTTGCCGCGCGGGTATACGCCGCCGCCGCCGTCGACGATCGCCTCTACGGCGGAGCTGGCCGAGCGCATCGCGTCGCTCACCCCCCAGCAGCTGCGCGTGCTGCGCCTGCTTCAGAGCGGCATGCTCAACAAGCAGATCGCCTACGAGCTCGATGTCGGCGAGACGACGGTCAAGGCGCACGTGTCCGAGATCCTGCGCAAGCTCAACGTCGCCTCGCGCACGCAGGCGGTCATCGAGGCTTCCAAGATCGATCTCGACAAGTTGCCTCGTTCCGGCGGCTGACCCGGGCGTGGCCCCACCCGCCTTCAAGGTTTCATCACGCCGCTCACGTAGAGCCAGCGGCCGCCCTCTCGGACGAAGCGCGAGGTCTCGTGCATCTCATGCGATCGCCCGCCGACGCGCGAGCGGGCGATGAACTCGACCTCGCCTTCGTCGCCCTGCTCGCGGCCCGCGATCACCTTGAGCTGCAGCCACTCCTCGAGACCGGGCGTGAACTCGATGCGCTGCGGCCGCGTCGAGGAATGCCAGGTGGCGAGGATGTAATCGGCCTTCTCCAGTGCGAAGGCGGAGTAGCGCGAGCGCATGAGGGTCTCGGGCGTCGGAGCGGCACGCAGGCCGTCGTGGAACGGCTTGCAGCACGCCTCGTAGGTGACGGTCTCGGATTTCTTGCGGCAGGGGCAGCGCATGTCAGGATCTCGGAAGCAGGGAAGCAGGGAAGCAGGGAAGCAGGGAAGCAGGGAAGCAGGGAAGCAGGGAAGCAGGGAAGCAGGGGAGCGGGGAAGCAGGGGAGCGGGGAACAGGGAGCAGCGGAGTAGCGGAGTAGCGGAGTAGCGGACCAGCGGAGTGGTAGGGTAGCAGAACTAATCAGGCTGGTGCGCACGGCTTCACCCCGGCTGCGCGGAGCGCAGTCCGGCCCGGGAGTAGGGAGAACGGGGCGGCTTTCACCATCACCGTGTTAGAAGTCGGGGATGCTCGGCTTCCACCACCCCGTGATCTCGCCGCTCGCGGCTGGCCCGATGGTTCATCCATCTCCACCGTTCGCCCTTGGCGGCGTCTCACGACGTTGCACGGGGCGGCCGCCGTACGCTCTTGTCTGTGGG
>WBZX01000307.1_pt1 | contig 47181 bp, 49 predicted proteins | sample 5204211 | NCBI WGS metagenome assembly WBZX01 (sample SAMN12344362, study PRJNA552823) | activated sludge metagenome | biome: Activated sludge suspended growth; feature: Nitrification reactor; material: Wastewater; isolation source: activated sludge from nitrification reactor of wastewater...
GAGCGCCTGTACCGCCGCTCAGTGCTTGGGGAAGTCGGCGCCGAAGATGGTGCGGCGGAACCACTCGCCCACGGGGCGCAGCGAATCGAGGAACGAGTCGGGCTCGCCCTCGCGTTCGAGCAGAAGGCCCTTCTCGTCGAGCATCTGCAGGAACAAGCGCACGTCCATCTTGGACGCACCGCTGGACAGCACCAGGGCGGACACGGACATGTAGCGGTGGGACATGTCGCTGAGCATGCGGCGGTACACCGTCCTGTGAAACGGTGCGGGCAGTTCGGGCCAAGCGGCTAGCTTGAATTCCTTCATGTCCCAACGCGCGGGCCCGTATCCGGGGCCCCCCCTGGTTATTGATTTGAAGGCAGAGTAACCCGGTGTGTCGGCAAGGGCCATGCCCTCCTGCACGAACACGGTGCCGTTGGACGGCTCAGGTGTGTCGCTTTGTGAGCGGTGTGGCGCAGTTCACGGTGGATACACTGACCCGATGATCGTCATGGGTATCGAGTCGTCCTGCGACGAAACCGGCCTGGCGCTGGTCGAAGCGTCGGGTGCCGGCGTGCCGCGGCTGCTTGCGCACGCGCTTCACAGCCAGGCCGACATGCACGAGGCCTTTGGCGGCGTGGTGCCCGAACTCGCGTCGCGCGATCACATCCGCCGCGTCGTGCCGCTGGCCCGCAGCGTGCTGAGCGAGGCGGGCCGCACGTTGACCGACGTGGACCTGGTGGCCTACACGCGCGGCCCAGGGCTCGCCGGGGCGCTTCTGGTGGGTGCCGGCCTGGGCGTGGCGCTGGCTGCCGCGCTGGGTCGACCCGCGCTGGGCGTGCATCACCTCGAGGGGCACCTGCTGTCGCCGTTCCTGTCCGACGACCCGCCCTCGTTCCCCTTCGTGGCGCTGCTGGTGTCTGGGGGCCACACCCAGCTGATGCGAGTGGAAGGGGTGGGTGACTACGAGCTTCTCGGCGAAACCATCGACGATGCGGCCGGCGAGGCTTTCGACAAGAGCGCCAAGCTGCTCGGCCTGGGATATCCCGGCGGGCCGGCGCTGTCGCTGCTGGCGCAGCAGGGCGACGCCAAGGCGTTCGCGCTGCCGCGTCCGATGCTGGGCAGCGGCGACCTGGACTTCTCCTTCGCAGGGCTCAAGACCGCGGTGCTCACGCAGGTGCGCCGGCTGGAAGCGGCGCCTTCGACGCGCGAGCATTGGCGTGCCGACTTGGCGGCTTCCACCCAGGCCGCCATCGTCGAAGTGCTGGTTCGCAAGTCGATGCGCGCCCTGCGCGACACGGGCCTCGCCCGCCTGGTGGTGGCCGGCGGCGTGGGAGCCAACCGCTTGTTGCGCAGCGAACTCGACGCGGCCTGCAAGCGCGTTCGCACTCGCGTTCACTACCCCGAACTGCACTTGTGCAGCGACAACGGCGCGATGATCGCCTTGGCCGCGGCGATGCGCTGCGCGGCCGGCCGTGCATCGCCCACGCACGACCTCACGTTCGATGTGAGGCCGCGCTGGGACCTGCAGCAGTCCGCTGCGTCAGTCAGCTAACCGTGAGCTGCTTTCCGGTGGCCAGTCGCTTGCGCGCCAGGTTCAGGGTGAGCACGCCGTTCTCGAGTCGGGCCTGGGAGGACTCCTGGTCCACCTCCTGGGGCAGGGTGAAGCTGCGCGCGAAGCTCGACGTGGAACGCTCGCGGTAGAGCACGCGCTCTGATTCCTTGCGCAGGTCCTCGCGTTGCGTGGTCGCGCTGACGCTGACCTGCTTGCCCTCGATCGTGATCTTGACGTCTTCCTTGGCCACGCCGGGCAGGTCGACCGAGACCCTGTACCCGGCGTCGGTCTCGGTGACGTCCAGAGACGGCGAACGCAACGCCGTACTGCCGCTGCCGAAGAATCGGTCCAGGTTGTCGTCGAACAGGCGATCAAACGAGCGCGCCAGGTCGGACTGAGAACGGGAGACGGGAACGAGGAACATGGTGTGACCTCCTAGAATCGGTTTCGAGTGCCGGTACTGCAGTGCCATGTCGATCCGGCCCTCATGCCGCTGAATCTTGGAGCGGCATTTTTGTTTTCAAGTCAGACCTCCGAGATGGATCAACCCGCCAACCTGAATCGCCGAGCCGTCGTGCTGGCCGCCGCCGCCGGTGCATGGCCGGCTGCCGCGCGCGCCGAGGGCGTCGCACCCGTGAAGCTGGCATTGATCGAGGGCCTGTCAGGACCGTTCGCCAACGCCGGGGAAGCGGTGTTCCGAAACCTGCTTTGGGCCGTCGAGCGCGTCAATCGTCGTGGCGGCGTCGTCGAACAGGGGCGCCGGCGCCCGCTCGAACTCGTGCGTCATGACAGCGAGGGCCAGTCGGAAAAGGCCATTGCCCTGCTTCGCGCCGCCGTCGACCAGGGCATCGGCTTCGTGGCCCAGGGCAACAGCTCTGCGACCGCGGCGGCCTTGATCGAGGCGATCGACCGCCACAACGAACGCGATCCTCGTCGACGCGTCGTGCTGCTGAACTACTCCGCGGTCGACCCGATCCTCACCAACGAGCGCTGCAGCCCGTGGCACTTCCGGTTCGACGCACATGCGGACATGCGTCTGGCCGCGCTGGTGGAATTGATCCGTGGCGACAGGTCGCTGCGCAAGGTCTACCTGATCGGGCAGGACTACAGCTTCGGCCAGCATGTGCAGCGGCAGGCGCGCGCGCTGCTGGCCCAGCGCCGGCCTGACATCGAAATCGTGGGCGACGAGTTGCACCCGATGGGCCGGGTGAAGGACTTTCTCCCCTACGCCGCGAAGATCCGGGCCAGCGGCGCGCAAGCCGTGATCACCGGCAACTGGGGCAACGACCTGACGCTGCTGGTGAAGGCCGCTCGCGAGGTCGGAGCGGCGGTGCGCTTCTACACCTTCTACGGCAACGCCCTCGGCGCGCCGGCGGCGATCGGCGAGGCCGGGGTGGGGACGGTCTACGCCGTCGCGGAGTGGCATCCGAATGCTGGCGGCGCCGGCTCCGACGCGCTCTACGCCGCCTTCCGGGAGCGATTCCCCGATCCGCGCGACGACTATGTCCACTTCCGCATGCAGGCGATGATCGAGATGCTGGCCGAGGCCATCGAGCGTGCCGGCAGCGCGGAGCCCGAGTCGGTGGCACGGGCCTTGTCTGGCGCGCGCTTCGACGCCCGTCACCTCGGCGGCGTCCATGCTGCCACGATGCGGGCGGCCGATCACCAGTTGCAGCAGCCTCTGCTGGTCAGCGTCATGGACCGGGTCGGGGCGCCCGGCGTGAGGCACGATGTCGAAGGCTCCGGCTTCGGATTTCGGACCGTGCGGCGTTTCAGCGCCGCCGAAGTGGAGCAAGCCACCATCTGCCGCATGCACAAAGGGACCTGAGCGCCATGAGAGAAGCCATCGAGACCCTGGGCGCATCGCGAATCCGCGAAGTTGCCAACGCCGGCATCGGCCGCGATGACGTCCTCGCCTTCTGGTTCGGCGAGAGCGACGAGGTGACGCCTGAACCGGTCCGGCAGGCCGCTGCGGAGTCGCTCGCGCGCGGCGAGACCTTCTATGCCCACAACCTGGGCCTGCCGGAGCTGCGCGACGCCGTCGCGGCCTACATGAGCAGCCTGCATGCGCCGGTCAGCACGAATCGAGTCGCCATCACCTCGTCGGGTGTCACGGCGCTGATGCTGGCGGCGCAGTTGTTGCTGGACCCGGGTGACGAGGTGGTTGCCGTGGTGCCGGTGTGGCCCAACCTGACGGCGCAGCCGGCGATCCTGGGCGCGCGGGTGACCGAGGTGCCGCTGGTGCCGAGGGCAGGGGCCTGGGCACTGGATCTCGACCGGCTGTTGGCGGCGGTCACGCCAGCCACCCGGATGCTGCTGGTCAACGCACCCAACAACCCGACCGGCTGGACATTGACTCGCGACGAGCAACGCGCCCTGCTCGAACATTGCAGGCGCACGGGCACATGGATCGTGGCGGACGAGGTCTACGAGCGACTGTGGTTCGGTCCTGGCGCCGCCGCACCTTCGTTCCTGGACCTGGCCGGACCCGAGGACAGGGTGATCGTCGTGCACAGCTTCTCCAAGTCGTTCCTGATGACCGGCTGGCGGCTCGGCTGGCTGGTGCTGCCCGAGTCCCGGCTCGATGCGATGGGCAAGCTGATCGAATTCAACAGTTCCTGCGCTCCGGTGTTCGTCCAGCGCGGCGGGTTGGCCGCCCTGAAGGATGCGGCGCAGACAGTGCCCGATCTGACCCGGCGCATGCGGGCCTGCCGCGATCGGCTCGTCGACGGCCTTCAGCGCCTGCCCGGCGTGGAACTGGCCCGACCCCTGGGCGGGATGTATGCGTTCTTCCGCCTGCCCGGCCTGAGCGACGACTCGCTGGCCTGCGCCAAGCAGCTGGTGGCCGACCACGGCCTGGGCCTGGCGCCTGGCGCGGCCTTCGGCCCGGCAGCCGAAGGATGGCTGCGCTGGTGCTTTGCGTCACGCGACCCGGGCCGGCTCGACCTGGGCCTGGCCCGGCTGGCCGGCGCTCTGCGCATATAATCCGCGCTTCGCTCCGGCAGGGGCGTCAATGGCACGGCACGGGTTGGTTTCACTCGTGACCGCAAGTAGAACCGGAAACCGATGCGGCGCCGCCCCGTGCAATGCAGGGCCCCGCGCGGTTTCCACGCACACAGGAAACTCGCGTTCATGTCGCTCGATACCTCCGTCAAGGCCGAAATCGTCAAGGCCAATGCTCGCGGCACCGCCGATACCGGCAGCCCCGAAGTCCAGGTCGCTCTGCTGACCGCCCGCATCAACGAACTCACCCCCCACTTCAAGACGCACGCCAAGGATCATCACGGTCGGCGTGGCCTGCTGAAGCTGGTCAACCAGCGCAAGCGCCTGCTGTCCTACCTCAAGGGCAAGGACGCTGACCGCTATACCGCGCTGATCCAGAAGCTGGGTCTGCGCAAGTAAGCAGCACGCGGGGGCGCCAGCCGCCCCCGCGCCTGTTCCCGGAGAACCAGCTGCCCGACGCGCTGCTCATGTCATTCCAACGCCGCTTGCACCGCGAGCCGCTCTGGAATGGCATCCCGCCGACGGCCCGCTGTCTCTCCTCCATCCTTCTGAAGGAGACACCATGAGCATGTTCAACAAGGTCACCAAGTCGTTCCAGTGGGGCCCCCACAAGGTGACGATGGAGACCGGCGAGATCGCCCGTCAGTCCACCGGCGCCGTCCTGGTCGACATCGAGGGCACGGTCGTGCTGGCCACCGTGGTCGCCCGCACCGAGGCCAAGTCGGGCCAGGACTTCTTCCCCCTGACGGTCGACTACATCGAGAAGACCTACGCCGCCGGCAAGATCCCCGGCAGCTTCTTCAAGCGTGAAGGTCGCCCGAGCGAGCTCGAGACGCTGACCAGCCGCCTGATCGACCGCCCGATCCGTCCGCTGTTCCCGGAAGGCTTCTTCAATGAAGTGCAGGTCGTGGTTCACGTGCTGAGCCTGAACCCCGAGGTGCAGGCCGACATCGCCGCGCTGATCGGCACGTCCGCCGCCCTGTCGATCTCCGGCATCCCGTTCAACGGCCCGATCGGCGCCGCGCGCGTGGGCTATGTCAACGGCGAGTACGTGCTCAACCCCGGCAAGGGCCAGCTGGCCGACAGCCAGCTCGACCTCGTGGTCGCCGGCACCGAGGCCGCCGTGCTGATGGTCGAGTCGGAAGCCAACCAGCTTTCCGAGGAAGTGATGCTCGGCGCCGTGGTGTACGGCCACGACCAGGGCAAGGCGGCCATCGCCGCCATCAACGAGCTGGTGCGCGACGCCGGCAAGCCCGAGTGGCAGTGGGCCGCGCCCGCTCGTGACGAGGCCTTCATCGCCAAGGTGACCGCGCTGGCCGAGGCCAAGCTGCAGGCGGCCTACCAGATCCGCAGCAAGCAGGCCCGCACCCAGGCCTGCCGCGCTGCCTACGCCGAGACCATGGCCGCCCTGAAGGCCGAAGGCGCGGAGTTCGACAGCGTCAAGGTCGAGGGCCTGCTGTTCGACATGGAAGCCAAGATCGTCCGTGGCCAGATCCTGGCCGGCGAGCCGCGCATCGATGGTCGCGACACCCGCACCGTGCGCCCGATCGAGATCCGCACCGGCGTGCTGCCGCGCACCCACGGCTCGGCGCTGTTCACGCGCGGCGAGACGCAGGCGGTGGTGGTGGCCACGCTGGGCACCGACCGCGACGCCCAGCGCATCGACGCCCTGGCCGGCGAGTTCGAGGAGCGCTTCATGCTCCACTACAACATGCCGCCGTTCGCCACTGGCGAGACGGGCCGCGTGGGCTCGCCCAAGCGCCGCGAGATCGGCCACGGCCGACTGGCCAAGCGCGCCCTGGTGGCCATGCTGCCCAACAAGGAAGACTTCCCGTACTCGATCCGCGTCGTGTCCGAGATCACCGAGAGCAACGGCTCCTCGTCGATGGCGTCGGTGTGCGGCGGCTGCCTCGCGCTGATGGACGCCGGCGTGCCGATGAAGGCCCACGTGGCCGGCATCGCCATGGGCCTGATCAAGGACGGCAACCGCTTCGCCGTGCTGACCGACATCCTCGGCGACGAGGACCACCTCGGCGACATGGACTTCAAGGTCGCCGGCACCGTGGGCGGCGTGACGGCCCTGCAGATGGACATCAAGATCCAGGGCATCACCAAGGAGATCATGAAGGTCGCCCTGGACCAGGCCAAGGAAGCGCGCATGCACATCCTGGGCAAGATGCAGGAGGCCGTCGGCGGCGCCAAGCAGGAGGTGAGCCAGTTCGCGCCGCGCCTGTACACGATGAAGATCAACCCCGAGAAGATCCGCGACGTGATCGGCAAGGGCGGCGCCGTCATCCGCGCGCTGACCGAGGAGACCGGCTGCACGATCGACATCGGCGAGGACGGCACGATCACCATCGCGTCGACCGACTCGGACAAGGCCGCGTTCGCACGCAAGCGCATCGAGGACATCACCGCCGAGGCGATCCCGGGCGAGATCTACGAAGGCCCGATCACCAAGATCCTCGACTTCGGCGCCCTGGTCCAGATCCTGCCCGGCAAGGACGGTCTGCTGCACATCAGCCAGATCGCGCACCAGCGCGTCGAGAGGGTCGAGGACTTCCTCCAGGAAGGCCAGATCATCAAGGTCAAGGTGCTGGAAACCGACGAGAAGGGCCGCATCAAGCTGTCGCTCAAGGCCCTGCTCGACAAGCCGGAAGGCTATGTCGAGGAGGAGCGTCCGCGCCGCGATCGCGACGACCGTCGTGACCGTGGCCCGCGTCGTGACCGTGGCGATCGCGGTGATCGTGGCGACCGCGGTGACCGCGGCGAGCGCAGTGCGGAGCCCCGTGCCGAAGGCGGCGACGCGCCGTCCGAGGCGCCGTCGGGCGAGCGTCAGGACTCCTGATCGTCCGCGGGCCCAGCGCATGAAGGCGATCGAGATCAGCAGCTTCGGCGCCCCCGAGGTGCTGCGCGAAACGACCCGGCCGGATCCCGTGCCCGGGCCGGGCGAGTTGCTGATCCGTGTCGCCGCATCGGGCGTGAACCGCCCCGACGTGATCCAGCGCAAGGGCTTCTATGCCCCGCCGCCGGGGGCTTCGGATCTCCCTGGCCTGGAGGTTGCGGGCACGGTGGTCGCAGGCGATGCGTCCGAGCTTGAACAAGTCGGTCTGCGCCTGGGTGACCGCGTGTGCGCCCTGGTCGCTGGTGGCGGTTATGCGCAGCTGTGTGTCGCGCCGATCGCGCAGACGCTGCCGGCGCCGCGTGGCTTGACCGACGTCGAAGCTGCCAGCCTGCCGGAGACGATGTTCACGGTCTGGCAGAACGTGTTCGACATCGCCCGCCTTTCGGCCGGCGAGTGGCTGATGGTGCAGGGCGGCTCAAGCGGCATCGGCGTCACGGCGATCCAGCTGGCCAAGGCAATGGGTACCACCGTGGTGGTCACGGCGGGCAGCGACGACAAGTGCGCCGCCTGCCTGGCGCTCGGCGCCGACCATGCCATCAACTACCGCACCCAGGATTTCGTCGAGGAAGTGGCACGGCTGACCGACAAGCGCGGCGTCGACGTCATCCTGGACATGGTGGCTGGAGAGTACGTTGCGCGCGAGGTGAAGTGCCTGGCCGATGACGGCCGTCTGGCCATCATCGCGGTGCAAGGTGGCACGCGCAGCGAGCTGGACACGGGCGCGGTGCTGCGCAAGCGGCTGTCGATCACCGGTTCCACCTTGCGTGCCCGCAGCGTCGCTTACAAGGGCGAGTTGGCAGGGGCCCTTCGATTGCAGGTGTGGCCCATGATCGAGTCGGGTCGGGTGCGTCCCGTGATCCACAAGGTTTTCCCGGCCGCCGAGGCCGCTCAGGCCCACGCGCTGATGGAGTCCAGCACGCACGTGGGCAAGATCGTCCTCACCTGGTGAGGCAACAGGCATGCGCAAGAAACTGATCGTCGGCAACTGGAAGATGCATGGCAGCCACTCGGCCAACGCCGAACTGCTCGCAGGCATCGTCGGGGCGAGGCCTTTCGCGTCAGATGTTGCCGTGTGCGTGCCGTTCCCCTACCTGTCCGAGACCGCGGTTGCACTGGCATCCACCGACATCCGCTGGGGTGCGCAGGACTGCTCGGCCCATGAGCAGGGCGCCTATACCGGCGAGGTGTCGGCGGGCATGCTGCACGAGTTCGGCTGCCGCTATGCGCTGGTGGGCCACAGCGAGCGCCGCCAGTACCACGGCGAGTCCGACGCGCTGGTGGCCGACAAGGCCAAGGCCGCCCTGGCCCGGGGCATCACGCCTATCGTGTGCGTGGGCGAGACGCTGGCGCAGCGCGAGGCCGGCGAGACGGAGAGCGTGGTCAAGCGCCAGCTCTCCGTGGTCATCCATGCGCTGGCGCATTGCGCCGGCGAGATGGTCGTTGCCTACGAGCCCGTGTGGGCGATCGGCACCGGACGCACTGCGTCGCCCGAGCAGGCGCAGGCGGTGCATCACCTCCTTCGGGCACAGCTTCGGGCCGCCACGTCGCGCGCCGACGCGATGACGCTTCTGTACGGCGGCAGCGTCAAGCCCGACAACGCATCGATCCTCTTCTCCCAGCCCGACATCGACGGCGGACTGGTCGGCGGCGCCTCGCTGAAGGCGGCCGACTTCGTCGCCATCTGCCGTGCTGGTTCCTGACCCTCTTCGAACACCAACTGAATTCCCATGCAGATCTGGATGAACCTCGTTCTGGGCGCCCAGCTCATCAGTGCGATCGCGATGATCGGTCTCGTGCTGGTGCAGCACGGCAAGGGCGCCGACATGGGCGCGTCGTTCGGCAGCGGTGCCTCGGGCAGCCTGTTCGGCGCCACTGGCAGTGCCAACTTCCTGTCGCGTTCCACCGCCGTGTGCGCCACCGTGTTCTTCGCCTGCACTCTGGTGCTGGCCTATTTCGGAACCGCCAGTTTGTCCAAGCGCCCCGAAGGCACGAGCGTGTTCGAGCGCGCGGGCGCCGCGGCACCTGCGGCCTCGGGCGCCAGTGCAGCCGCGCCGGTGGCGCAGATCCCCACGGCGCCGGTGGCCGCGCCGGCCTCGGCCGCAGCGTCGTCTGCTGCGCCTGCATCACCTCAGAAACCCTGAGGAATAGGCTTAGAATCTACGGCTGTCCGGAGAGCCATCCTCACGCCATCCGGGCACTGCAGTAGCAGGCCGCCGACGTGGTGAAATTGGTAGACACGCTATCTTGAGGGGGTAGTGGCGAAAGCTGTGCGAGTTCGAGTCTCGCCGTCGGCACCAGACACCTTCCCTCATGGGGCCGCACCGGCCCCTACTGCCGAACGCTCCGCGAACGAGACGACATGGACCTGCAACAGTACCTGCCTGTCATCCTGTTCATCCTTGTCGGCATCGCCGTCGGCGTGGCGCCGCAGGTCATCGGCTTCGTGATCGGGCCCCAGCGCCCGGACGCCGAGAAGAACAGCCCCTACGAGTGCGGCTTCGAGGCCTTCGAGGACGCGCGCATGAAATTCGACGTGCGCTACTACCTCGTGGCCATCCTGTTCATCCTTTTCGACCTCGAGATCGCATTTCTTTTCCCCTGGGCCGTGGCGCTGCATGACATCGGCGCGTCAGGTTTCTGGGCCATGATGATCTTCCTGGGCATCCTCGTGGTCGGCTTCGTCTACGAATGGAAGAAGGGCGCTCTCGACTGGGAGTGAAGGCGCAAAGCGATGGGCATAGAAGGCATCCTGAAAGAAGGCGTCGTCACGACCTCGGTCGACGCCGTAATGAACTGGTCCAAGACCGGGTCGCTTTGGCCGATGACCTTCGGCCTGGCCTGCTGCGCCGTGGAGATGATGCATGCGGGAGCGGCCCGCTATGACATCGACCGCTTCGGCATGCTCTTCCGACCCAGCCCGCGCCAGAGCGACCTGATGATCGTCGCCGGCACGCTGTGCAACAAGATGGCGCCCGCCCTGCGCAAGGTCTACGACCAGATGGCCGAGCCGCGCTGGGTGATCAGCATGGGCTCCTGTGCCAACGGTGGCGGCTATTACCACTACAGCTACTCGGTCGTGCGGGGCTGTGACCGCATCGTGCCGGTCGACGTATACGTGCCAGGCTGTCCGCCCACGGCCGAAGCGCTGCTGTACGGGGTGCTCCAGCTCCAGTCCAAGATCCGCCGCGAAAACACCATCGCCCGATGAGCGCCAAACTCGACTCGCTTCGCGCGGCGCTGGAATCGGCGCTCGGTCCGAAGATCCTCAAGCTCGTGCGCGACCGTGGCGAGGTCACGATCCATGTCGCCGCGGCCGACTACCACGACGTGGCACTGCAGTTGCGCGACGACCCGTCGCTGGGCTTCGAGCAGCTCATCGACCTGTGCGGCCTGGACCTCAGCGCCTGGCGCAACGACGGTTCCGAAGGCCCGCGGTACGTGGTGGTGTCGCACCTCTTGAGCGTGGTCAAGAACTGGCGTGTGCGTCTGAAGGTAACCTGCCCTGACGACGATCTGCCGCTGGTGGCCACCGTGACCGACATCTGGAGCAGCGCCAACTGGTTCGAGCGCGAAGCCTTCGACCTGTACGGCATCCTGTTCGAGGGTCACGACGACCTGAGGCGCCTGCTCACCGACTACGGATTCATCGGCCACCCGATGCGCAAGGATTTCCCGACCACGGGCCATGTGGAAATGCGCTACGACGCCGAACAGAAGCGCGTGATCTATCAGCCGGTGACGATCGAGCCGCGCGAGATCACGCCGCGCATCGTGCGCGAGGACAACTACGGCGGTCGTCACTGAGCCATGGCCGAGATCAAGAACTACACACTCAACTTCGGTCCGCAGCATCCCGCCGCTCACGGCGTGCTGCGCCTCGTGCTCGAGCTCGACGGCGAGGTGATCCAGCGCGCCGATCCGCATATCGGTCTGCTGCACCGGGCCACCGAGAAGCTGGCCGAGAGCAAGACCTACATCCAGAACCTGCCCTACATGGACCGTCTCGACTACGTGTCGATGATGGCCAACGAGCACGCCTACTGCCTGGCGATCGAACGGCTGCTGGGCATCGAGGTGCCCGAGCGCGCGCAGTACATCCGCGTGATGTTCGCCGAACTCACCCGCATCCTGAATCACACGCTCTGGCTCGGATGCCACGGTCTGGACTGCGGTGCGATGAACATCTTCATCTACTGCTTCCGCGAGCGCGAAGACATCTTCGACATGTACGAAGCGGTGTCGGGTGCGCGCATGCATGCTGCGTACATCCGTCCGGGCGGCGTCTATCGCGACCTGCCGGAGACGATGCCGCAGTACCGGGCCAGCCGCATCCGCAACGACAAGGCGGTGAAGGCGCTCAACGAGAACCGCCAGGGCTCGCTGCTCGACTTCATCGACGACTTCTGCAAGCGCTTCCCGGCCTACGTCGACGAGTACGAGACCCTGCTCACCGACAACCGCATCTGGAAGCAGCGCACCGTGGGCATCGGTGTCGTGACGCCGGAGCGCGCGCTCAACCTCGGCTTCACCGGCGCCATGCTGCGCGGCTCGGGCATCGCCTGGGACCTGCGCAAGAAGCAGCCCTACGACGTCTACGACCGGATGGACTTCGACATCCCCGTTGGCGTCAACGGCGACACCTACGACCGCTACCTGGTTCGCATCGAGGAGATGCGTCAGGCCAACCGCATCGTGCGGCAGTGTGTCGACTGGCTGCGCGCCAACCCCGGCCCCGTGATCACCAGCGACCACAAGGTGGCGCCGCCGTCCCGGCTGGAAATGAAGTCCAGCATGGAAGAGCTGATTCACCACTTCAAGCTCTTCACCGAGGGCTTCCATGTGCCCGAGGGCGAGGCCTATGCCGCGGTGGAGCATCCCAAGGGCGAGTTCGGCATCTACCTGGTCAGCGACGGGGCCAACAAGCCCTACCGGCTGAAGATCCGCGCCCCAGGCTTCGCCCACCTGGCGGCGCTCGACGAGATGAGCCGCGGCCACATGATCGCCGACGCCGTGGCGATCATCGGCACCATGGACATCGTGTTCGGCGAGGTCGACCGATGAGCTACACCCTGAAGGACAGCACCCGCGAGCGCTTCGACCGCGAGGTGGCCAAGTACCCGCCGGACCAGAAGCAGTCCGCCGTCATGGCCTGTCTGGCCATCGTGCAGCACGAGGAAGGCTGGGTGTCTCAGGACGCGGAAGCCGCCGTCGCGGCGCACCTCGGCATGCCGCCGATCGCGGTGCACGAGGTGACCACGTTCTACAACATGTACAACCAGCAGCCGACGGGGCAGTACAAGCTCAACGTCTGCACCAACCTGCCTTGCGCCCTGCGCAACGGCGAGGGCGCGCTCAAGCACCTGTGCCGCAAGCTCGGCGTCGAGCCCTACGGCACCAGTGCCGACGGCGTGTTCACGGTACAGCCGAGCGAATGCCTGGGCGCCTGCGCGGACGCGCCGGTGATGCTGGTCAACGATCGCGAGATGCTGAGCTTCATGAGCGAAGAGCGTCTGGACGACCTGGTGGACACCTTGAAGGCGCAATCCAAGTGACGACGACGCCGGATCTTTCCCGCTTCAAGGCCACCGGCCTTGAGACCTGCTTCCACGGCCGGCACATCGGCGCACAGATCTACGCCGGTCTCGACGGCGGCAACTGGCATCTGGCCGACTACGAGGCGCGCGGCGGTTACCGCGCACTGCGCAAGATCCTCGGCAAGGACGGGGGCGAGGGCATGACGCCCGACCAGGTGGTGGCCGAGCTCAAGGCCAGCGCGCTGCGCGGCCGTGGTGGCGCAGGATTCCCCACCGGCCTGAAGTGGAGCTTCATGCCGCGCGCGTTCCCCGGGGCGAAGTACCTGGTCTGCAACTCGGACGAGGGCGAACCGGGCACCTGCAAGGACCGCGATCTGCTCGCCTTCAATCCGCACGCCGTGATCGAGGGCATGGCGATCGCCGCCTACTCGATGGGCGTGCGCACGGGCTACAACTACATCCACGGCGAGATCTTCGAGGTGTATCAGCGCTTCGAGGCAGCCCTGGAAGAAGCCAGGGCGGCCGGCCTGCTGGGCGAGCGCATCCTCGGCAGCGACTTCAGCTTCCAGCTTCATGCGCACCACGGCTTCGGCGCCTACATCTGCGGCGAGGAAACCGCGCTGCTCGAATCGCTCGAGGGCAAGAAGGGCCAGCCGCGATTCAAGCCGCCGTTTCCCGCCAGCTTCGGCCTGTACGGCAAGCCGACCACGATCAACAACACCGAGACCTTTGCCGCGGTGCCCTGGATCATCGTCAACGGCGGCCAGGCCTACCTGGAGGTGGGCAAGCCCAACAACGGCGGCACCAAGATCTTCTCCGTGGTCGGCGACGTCGAGCGGCCCGGCAACTACGAGATCCCGATGGGCACGCCGTTTGCGAAGCTGCTCGAACTCGCCGGCGGCGTCAGCGGCGGGCGCAAGCTCAAGGCCGTGATCCCCGGCGGCTCGTCCGCACCCGTGCTGCCTGCCGCCACGATGATGGACATCACGATGGACTACGACGCCATCGCCAAGGCCGGCTCCATGCTGGGCTCCGGCGCGGTGATCGTGATGGACGAGCGGCGCTGCATGGTCAAGAGCCTGCTTCGCCTGTCCTACTTCTACCAGCACGAGAGCTGTGGCCAGTGCACGCCCTGCCGCGAAGGCACCGGCTGGCTGTGGCGCATGGTCAACCGCATCGAGCACGGCGAAGGCCGGCCGGACGACCTGGCGCTGCTGGATTCCGTGGCCGACAGCATCAAGGGCCGCACCATCTGCGCGCTCGGCGATGCGGCCGCCATGCCGGTGCAGGGCATGCTCAAGCACTTCCGCGACGAGTTCGTGCACCACATCGAACACAAGACCTGCGTGGTCCCCGCTTACGTCTGAACCATGGCTGAGATCACCCTCGACGGCAAGCAGGTCACCGTGGCCGACGGCAGCATGGTCATGCATGCGGCCGATGCGGCCGGTGTCTACATCCCGCACTTCTGCTATCACAAGAAGCTGTCGATCGCGGCCAACTGCCGCATGTGCCTTGTGGACGTCGAGAAGATGCCCAAGCCCATGCCCGCGTGCGCCACGCCCGTCACCAACGGCATGATCGTTCGCACGCGCAGCGACAAGGCGATCAAGGCGCAGCAGTCGGTGATGGAGTTCCTGCTCATCAACCACCCGCTGGACTGCCCGATCTGCGACCAGGGTGGCGAGTGCCAGCTCCAGGATCTGGCGGTGGGCTATGGCGGCAGCGCGTCCCGCTACCGCGAGGAAAAGCGTGTCGTGCTGCGCAAGGACGTCGGCCCGCTCATCTCGATGGAAGAGATGACCCGCTGCATCCATTGCACCCGCTGCGTGCGGTTCGGGCAGGAAGTGGCCGGCGCGATGGAACTTGGCATGGTCCACCGCGGTGAGCACAGCGAGATCACGACCGTCACCGGCGGCACCGTGGACAGCGAGCTGTCGGGCAACATGATCGACATCTGCCCGGTCGGTGCGCTCACCAGCAAGCCTTTCCGCTACAGCGCCCGCACCTGGGAGCTTTCGCGACGCAAGAGCGTGAGTCCGCACGACAGCACCGGCGCCAACCTGGTGGTGCAGGTCAAGGGCGGGCAGGTCATGCGCGTGCTGCCGCTCGAGAACGACGCCGTCAACGAGTGCTGGATCGCCGACCGCGACCGTTTTTCCTACGAGGCGCTCAACAGCCCGTCGCGTCTGACCCAGCCGATGATCAAGCAGGGTGGCCAGTGGCAGTCCGTGGACTGGAACACCGCGCTGGGCTACGTGGCCGACGGGCTCAAGCGGGTGATCGCCGAGTTCGGTGCCTCGGGTGTCGGCGCGCTCGGGGCCCAGCATGCGTCGGTCGAGGAACTGCACCTGCTGGGCAAGCTCGTCCGCGGGCTGGGCAGCCAGAGCATCGACGTGCGCGCCCGACACGCAGACTTCACCAACGCCGCTGGCGCCGGCCGGGCCCGGTGGCTCGGCACTTCGGTTGCCTCGTTGTCAGGGCTGCAGCGGGCTTTCATCGTCGGCTCTTTCCTGCGCAAGGATCATCCCCTGCTGGCCCTGCGCCTGCGTCAGGCCCAGCGCCAGGGTGCACAGATCTCCAGTCTTCATGCCGTGCATGACGACTGGGCCATGAGCGTGGCGCATCGCATGACGGCAGCGCCCTCAGGATGGGCCGATGCCCTGGCCCAGGTGGCCGCTGCAGTGGCCGCAGCCCGGGGGGTCCCGGCGCCGGCACCGGCCGATGCAGGCGCCGCAGCGCGCGACGTCGCCGCTTCGCTGCTGTCGGGCGAGCGCAAGTCCATCCTGCTGGGCAACGCCGCGGCACAACATCCTCAGGCTGCCCAGTTGCTTGCGCTGGCCCACTGGATCGGCGTCCATACCGGCGCCACCGTCGGCTATCTCGGCGAGTCAGGCAATGCCGTGGGCGCTCAGCTCGTGGGCGCGCTGCCCGGGGCAGGCGGCCTGAACGCCGGCCAGATGCTGTCGCGGCCCATGAAGGCCTTGCTGCTGCTGGGCGTGGAGCCCGTGCTCGACGCCGCCGACGCGGCTGCGACACGGTCCGCGCTGAAAGGGTCCGGCCTCGTGGTATCGATGTCGCCGTTCAAGGACGCCAACGCCGAGTTTGCCGACGTGCTGCTGCCGGTGGCGCCGTTCACCGAAACCGGCGGCGCCTTCGTCAACGCCGAAGGCCGGCTGCAGGCCTTCCACGGCGTCGTCAAGCCGCTGGGCGACACCCGGCCCGCCTGGAAGGTGCTGCGCGTGCTCGGCAACCTGCTGGGCCTGCCGGGCTTTGCGCAGGAAACCGTGGAAGAGGTCCGCGCCGAGGCGCTGGGCAGCGACTTCTCTCAGCGCCTGGACAACTCCCCCTCCGAGGCGATCCAGCCGCCGCCACCGCCCGTGGCCGGCCTGGAGCGCGTGGCCGACGTGCCGATCTATGCCACCGATGCGGTCGTGCGCCGCGCCGTGTCGCTGCAGGCCACAGCCGACGCCGCAGACCCCGTGGTCGGCCTGCCGCCCGGCCTGTTCGCCCAGTTCGGCCCGCGCGTGCGGGTGCACCAAGGCGCGGCCAGCGCCGTGCTGCCCGCGCGCGAGGATCCGACGCTCGCTGCCGGCGCCGTGCGAATCGCCGCAGGACACCCGCTCACGGCCACGCTCGGGCCCATGTTCGGCGCCGTCTCGGTCGAGCGCGTCGATGGGAGCGCCGCATGATCGAGCAGATCAACGCCATGGGCAGCCAGCTGCTCGGCCCGACGCTCTGGCTCGTCGTGTGGAGCCTCGTCAAGATCGTCGCGGTGGTGCTGCCGCTGATGATCTGCGTGGCCTACCTGACGCTGTGGGAGCGCAAGGGCATCGGCTTCACGCAGATCCGCGTCGGCCCCAACCGCGTCGGTCCTTTCGGCCTGCTGCAGCCGATCGCCGATGCGGTGAAGCTGATCTTCAAGGAGATCATCCGCCCGACAGCGGCCAACAAGGGCCTGTTCTTCCTCGGCCCCGTGATGACCATCATGCCGGCGCTGGCGGCCTGGGCCGTGGTGCCCTTCGGCCCCGACGTGGCGCTGGCCAATGTCAACGCCGGCCTGCTGTTCCTGATGGCGATCACCTCGCTCGAGGTGTACGGCGTCATCATCGCGGGCTGGGCCAGCAATTCCAAGTACGCGTTCCTGGGTGCGCTGCGGGCGTCGGCCCAGATGGTGAGCTACGAGATCGCGATGGGCTTCGCGCTCGTGGTGGTGCTGATGGTGTCGGCCAGCATGAACATGACGGACATCGTCATGCAGCAGGCCAGGGGCATGTTCGCCGACAAGGGCCTGAACTTCCTGTCCTGGAACTGGCTGCCGCTGCTGCCGGTGTTCATCGTCTACTTCATCGCCGGCCTGGCCGAGACCAACCGCCACCCCTTCGACGTGGTGGAAGGCGAGAGCGAGATCGTCGCCGGCCACATGATCGAGTACTCGGGCATGTCGTTCGCGATGTTCTTCCTGGCCGAGTACGCCAACATGATCCTGGTCAGCACGCTGTGCGTGATCATGTTCCTGGGCGGCTGGCTGAGCCCGATCGACTCCGCTCTGTTCAACTGGATCCCCGGCTGGATCTGGCTGGCGATCAAGGTGTTCGTGGTGGTGACGATGTTCCTCTGGGTGCGCGCCACGTTCCCGCGCTTCCGCTACGACCAGATCATGCGCCTGGGCTGGAAGATCTTCATCCCGGTCACGCTGGTGTGGCTGGTGGTGGTGGGCCTGTGGATGCAGTCGCCCTGGTCCATCTGGAAGTAGGAGGGCGAACATGTCTGCCATCGCCGCCATCAAGGATTTCGCCAACAGCTTCATGCTGACCGAACTGGTCAAGGGCATGGCCGTCACCGGCAAGTACTTCTTCGCCCGCAAGATCACGATCCAGTTCCCCGAAGAGAAGACGCCGCTGTCGCCGCGCTTTCGCGGTCTGCATGCGCTGCGACGCTACGACAACGGCGAGGAGCGCTGCATCGCCTGCAAGCTGTGCGAGGCGGTATGCCCCGCGATGGCGATCTCCATCGAGTCGGACGTGCGTGACGACGGCACGCGCCGCACCACGCGCTACGACATCGACCTCACCAAGTGCATCTTCTGCGGCTTCTGCGAGGAGAGCTGCCCGGTGGACTCCATCGTCGAGACCCACGTGCTGGAGTACCACGGCGAGAAGCGCGGTGACCTGTACTTCACCAAGGACATGCTGCTCGCGGTGGGCGACCGTTACGAGAAGGACATCGCCGCCGCGCGCGCCGCGGACGCGAAGTACCGATAAGAAGAACATGCGATGAACTCCACGACGGCCCTGTTCTACGTCTTCTCCGCCGTGCTGCTCGGCGCGAGCTTCGGCGTCATCACCGCGCGCAGCACGGTCCACGCGGCGCTCTACCTCGTGCTGGCGTTCTTCAGCGCGTCGTGCGTGTGGATGCTGCTGCAGGCCGAGTTCCTGGCCATCACGCTGGTGCTGGTCTACGTCGGCGCGGTGATGGTGCTGTTCCTGTTCGTCGTGATGATGCTCGACATCAACACCGACGGTTTCCGGCAGAACTTCTGGCGCCACTTCCCGCTGGCCGGTTTCGTCGGCGCGCTGATCGCGCTGGAGATGACCCTGATCCTTCGCGGAGGCTTCGACGTCGGCGTGGCTCGCGCGATGCCGCCCGAGGTGGCCCGGCTGCCCAATACCAAGGCCCTGGGCGTCGAGATCTACACCGACTACCTGTACCCGCTGCAACTCGCGGCCGTGCTGCTGCTGGTGGCGATCATCGCGGCCATCGCGCTGACGCTGCGCGAACGCAAGGACTCGCGCCACCTGGATCCGTCGCGCCAGGTGCGGGTCAAGCGCGCCGATCGCGTGCGCATGGTCAAGATGGATCCCGAGGTGGACCTGCCCAGCCCCGCGCAGGACGCCGCGGCCACACCTGACGGAGGTGCCCGATGAGCGGCGCCCTGACCCTGTCGCATTTCCTGTCGCTGGGCGCGATCCTCTTCGCGCTGTCGGTGATCGGCATCTTCCTGAACCGGCGCAATCTGATCGTGCTGCTGATGGCCATCGAACTGATGCTTCTGGCCGTCAACATGAACTTCATCGCCTTTTCGCACTTCCTCGGCGACATGGCCGGGCAGGTGTTCGTCTTCTTCATCCTCACGGTGGCGGCTGCGGAATCTGCGATCGGCCTGGCCATCCTGGTGGTGCTGTTCCGCAATCGCGCGTCGATCAACGTGCAGGAACTGGACACGCTGAAGGGCTGATGGGCTGAGCATGGCGATCTCTCAAAACCTGTTGCTCACCGCCGCCTTGTCGCCGCTGGTCGGCGCCATCGTCGCCGGCTTCTTCGGCAAGACCGTCGGCCGCCGCGGCGCGCACGTGGTCACCATCCTGGGCGTCCTGGTGGCCCTCATCGCCTCGGTCGCCACGCTGTGGCAGGTGGTCGGCGGCGCGCGCTTCAACGCCACCGTCTACGAGTGGATGGTGCTGGGCACGCTGAAGATGGAAGTCGGCTTCCTGATCGATGGCCTGAGCGCCATGATGATGGTGGTGGTCACCTTCGTCAGCCTGATGGTGCACATCTACACCATCGGCTACATGGAAGAGGATCCGGGCTACCAGCGCTTCTTCTCCTACATCTCGCTGTTCACGTTCTCGATGCTCATGCTGGTGATGAGCAACAACTTCCTGCAGCTGTTCTTCGGCTGGGAAGCCGTGGGCCTCGTGAGCTACCTGCTGATCGGCTTCTGGTGGAAGAAGCCGACCGCGATCTTCGCGAACATGAAGGCGTTCCTGGTGAACCGCGTCGGCGACTTCGGCTTCATCCTGGGCATCGGCCTGCTCGTGGCCCATGCCGGCTCGCTGAACTACACCGAGGTGTTCGCCAAGGGGCCGGAACTGGCCAAGCTGGGCTTCCCGGGAACCGACTGGATGCTGATCACGGTGGCGTGCATCTGCCTGTTCATCGGCGCGATGGGCAAGAGCGCCCAGGTCCCGCTGCACGTGTGGCTGCCGGACTCGATGGAAGGCCCCACGCCCATTTCGGCGCTGATCCACGCCGCCACCATGGTCACGGCCGGCATCTTCATGGTGGCGCGCATGAGCCCGCTGTTCGAGCTGTCGGACAGCGCGCTGTCCTTCGTGCTCGTCATCGGGTCGATCACCGCGCTGTTCATGGGCTTCCTGGGCATCATCCAGAACGACATCAAGCGTGTCGTCGCGTACTCCACGCTGTCCCAGCTGGGCTACATGACCGTGGCACTCGGCGTGTCCGCCTACTCGGTGGGCGTGTTCCACCTGATGACGCACGCGTTCTTCAAGGCGCTGCTGTTCCTGGCAGCCGGCAGCGTGATCATCGGCATGCACCACGACCAGGACATCCGCAACATGGGCGGCCTGCGCAAGTACATGCCCATCACCTGGATCACGTCGCTGGTGGGGTCGCTGGCGCTCATCGGCACGCCGCTGTTCTCCGGCTTCTACAGCAAGGACTCGATCATCGAGGCCGTGCATGCCAGTTCGCTCCCCGGCGCGGGGTTCGCCTACTTCGCGGTCGTGGCCGGCGTCTTCGTGACGGCGTTCTACTCGTTCCGGATGTACTTCCTCGTCTTCCACGGCAAGGAGCGCTTCCACCACAAGCCGTTCCCTGGGGAGCACGACCATCACGACGACCATGGCGAGCACCACGACCCGCACGAGTCGCCCTGGGTCGTCACTGCGCCGCTGATCCTGCTGGCCCTGCCGTCGGTGTTCATCGGCTACTGGACCATCGGGCCGATGCTCCACGGTGACTTCTTCAAGGACGCCATCTTCGTGGACGCAGCCAGGCATCCTGCGATGGCCGAACTGGGCCAGCACTTCCACGGCGCGCTGGCGATGGCTCTGCATGGCCTCATGACGTTGCCCTTCTGGCTCGCGCTCGGCGGCGTCGTGGTGGCCTGGTGGTTCTATCTTCGCCAGCCGTCCATCCCTGCCGCCATCAAGGCGCGCTTCCAGTGGGTCTACACGCTGCTCGAGAACAAGTACTACATGGACGCCTTCAACGAGCGCGTGCTCGCCGCTGGCGCCCGCCTGCTCGGCACGGGTCTGTGGAAGGGTGGTGACCAGGCCCTGATCGACGGCGTGCTCATCAATGGCTCGGCGCGCGCGGTCGGCGGTCTGGCCCAGCTGACGCGCCTGTTCCAGACGGGCTACCTGTATTTCTACGCCCTGGTGATGCTGCTGGGCGTGTTCGCGCTGATGACCTGGCAGCTCTGGCCGCAGGTGCGCGGACTGTTCGGGCTCTGACGCCCGTACCCCCGAGAAGAACAAGAGGAAAGCAATGGGACTGCTGAGCGTTTCGATCTGGCTGCCGATCCTGGCGGGCACCGTGCTGCTCGCGATCGGCCGCGACGAGAACGCCCATGCCGTCCGCTGGCTGGCGCTGGTGGCGGCCATAGCGAGCTTCCTGATCACGCTGCCGCTGATCAGCGGCTTCGACGTCGCCAGCAAGGCGATGCAGTTCGAGGAGAAGCTCGCCTGGATCGAGCGCTTCAAGGTCAACTACCACCTCGGTGTCGACGGCATCTCGGTGTGGTTCGTGCTGCTCACGGCCTTCATCACCATCGTCGTGGTCATTGCCGCCTGGGAGGTGATCACCGAGCGCGTGCACCAGTACATGGGCGCGTTCCTGATCCTGTCGGGCCTGATGGTGGGCGTGTTCTCAGCGCTGGACGGGCTGCTGTTCTACGTGTTCTTCGAGGCCACGCTGATCCCGATGTACATCATCATCGGCATCTGGGGCGGGCCGCGCCGGGTGTATGCGGCGTTCAAGTTCTTCCTGTACACGCTGCTCGGTTCGCTTTTGATGCTGATCGCGCTGCTGTACCTGTACTACAAGTCCGGCGGCAGCTTCTCGATCCTCGACTGGCACAAGCTGCCGCTGCCGCTGACCGCGCAGAGCCTGCTGTTCTTCGCCTTCTTCGCGGCGTTCTCGGTCAAGGTGCCGATGTGGCCCGTGCACACCTGGCTGCCCGACGCGCACGTCGAGGCTCCCACCGGCGGCTCGGTGGTGCTGGCGGCCATCATGCTCAAGCTCGGCGCCTACGGCTTCCTGCGCTTCTCGCTGCCGATCGCGCCCGACGCCAGCCGACACTGGGACTGGCTCATCATCGCGCTGTCGCTGATCGCCGTGCTGTACATCGGCCTGGTGGCGCTGGTGCAGACCGACATGAAGAAGCTGGTGGCCTATTCGTCCATCGCCCACATGGGCTTCGTCACGCTGGGCTTCTTCATCTTCAGCGAGCTCGGCATTTCGGGTGCCATCGTTCAGATGATCAGCCACGGCTTCATCTCGGGCGCCATGTTCCTGTGCATCGGCGTGCTCTACGACCGCGTGCACTCGCGCGAGATCGCGTCCTACGGCGGCGTGGTCAACACCATGCCCAGGTTCACCGCGCTGGCCGTGTTCTTCGCGATGGCCAACTGCGGCCTGCCGGGCACCAGCGGCTTCGTCGGCGAATGGATGGTCATCCTGGGCACGGTCAAGTACAACTTCTGGCTCGGCCTGCTGGCAGCCACGACGCTGGTGTTCGGCGCGGCCTACACCCTGTGGATGGTCAAGCGCGTCTACTTCGGCGACATCGCCAACGACGATGTCCGGGCCCTCACCGACATCAACCGGCGCGAGTTCACGATGCTGTCCGTGCTGGCCGCGGCCGTGCTCTGGATGGGCGTCTACCCGAAGCCCTTCACCGACGTGATGCACACCAGCGTGACGCAGCTGATCCAGCACGTGGGTCAGAGCAAGCTGAACTGACCGGACCGCCGCACGATGAATACCGACATGAACTGGTCCGTGATCGCCCCCGAACTGGTGCTGCTGACGATGGCCTGCGTGGTCGCGCTGGTGGACCTGTTCGTCACCGACTCGCGCCGCCGCGTCACGTTCTGGCTCACTCAGGCCAGCCTGCTGGTCGTCGCGGTGCTGCACCTGCGCGCGCTGGATGGCGGCCAGTCGGCGTATGGCATGCAGGCCATGTTCGTGTCCGACCCGCTCGGTCACCTGCTGGCCCTGTTCGCCACGCTGGCGGTGATGATCACCGTGGCGTATGCCCAGCCCTACATCGGCTCGCGCGAAATGCAGAAGGGCGAGTTCTACACGCTGTCGATGTTCGTCCTGCTGGGCGTGTCGGTGATGGTGGCGGCCAACAACTTCCTGGTCGTCTACCTGGGCCTGGAGCTGATGAGCCTGTCGCTGTACGCGCTGACGGCGCTGCGGCGCGACCATGCCAACGCCACCGAGGCGGCGATGAAGTACTTCGTGCTCGGCGCCCTGGCCTCGGGCTTCCTGCTCTACGGCCTGTCGATGATGTACGGGGCCACCGGCAGCCTGGACATCCAGCGCGTCTTCGAGGTCATCGGCAAGGGCAATGCCAACCCGGCCGTGCTGACCTTCGGTCTTGTATTCGTCGTGGCCGGACTGGCCTTCAAGTTCGGTGCGGCGCCCTTCCACATGTGGGTGCCCGACGTCTATCACGGTGCGCCCACGGCCGTCACGCTGCTGATCGCCGGGGCCCCCAAGCTGGCGGCCTTCGGCATCACGATGCGCCTGCTCGTCGAAGGCATGCTCGGCCTGGCGACCGACTGGCAGCAGATGCTGTCGGTGCTGGCGGTGATGTCGCTGCTGGTCGGCAACCTGGCCGCCATCGCGCAGACCAACCTCAAGCGCATGCTGGCGTACTCCGCCATCGCGCAGATCGGCTTCATGCTGCTCGCGCTGACCGCGGGCGTGGTCAGCGGCAACACGCTGTCGGCCGGCAACGCCTACTCGTCGGCGCTGTTCTACATGGTGGTCTACGTGCTCACCACGCTGGGGTCGTTCGGACTCATCATGCTGCTGGCGCGCCAGGGCTTCGAGTGCGAGGACATCTCCGACCTGGCCGGCCTCAACCAGCGCAGCCCGTGGATGGCCGGCGTGATGGCCGTCTTCATGTTCTCGCTGGCCGGCATCCCGCCCACCGCCGGCTTCTACGCCAAGCTGTCCGTGCTGCAGGCCCTGGTCACCACCAACCTGCCGCACCACCTGTGGCTGGCGGTGTTCGCCGTGCTGGTGTCGCTGGTGGGCGCGTTCTACTACCTGCGCGTGGTCAAGGTGATGTATTTCGACGAGCCGACCGCCGATGCGGCCGCTCCATCGCAGGACGGAGGCGGGGTCCATGCACTGCTCGCCATAAATGGTGGCGCGGTCCTGTTGCTGGGCCTGCTGCCCGGCGGGCTGATGGCGCTGTGCAGCATGGCCATCCTGCGCGCGCTGGCGACGTGAACCACGCAGCCGAAGTCTGGCTGGTCCTGATCCTGGCGCTGGTGGCGGCCAACCTGCCGTTCGCCAATGAACGCCTGCTCGTCGTGGGGCCGCGGCAGACACCCGGCAAGGCACTGGGCTGGCGCCTGCTCGAATTGCTGCTGCTGTTCGGCGTCACGCTCGGTGCAGGCCTGCTGCTGGAAGCGCGCATCGGCCAGCGCCATGCGCAGGGTTGGGAGTTCTATGCCGCCGCCCTGGCCATGTTCGTCACCCTGGCTTTTCCCGGCTTCGTCTGGCGCTACCTGAGGCGGCGCAATGTCTGACGCCGACGCGCATCTGCGCGAGATCACCGTCGTCGACGAGCCGGTCTGGCGCGGCAGCTTCCTGGACATCCGGCGCGCCACGGTCGCGCTGCCCAACGGCACCCACGCCACGCGCGAGTACATCGTGCATCCGGGTGCGGTCATGGTGGTGCCGATGCTCGACGACGGACGCCTGGTGATGGAAAGGCAGTACCGCTATCCCATGCAGCGCGTGATGCTGGAGTTCCCCGCCGGCAAGATCGATTCGGGAGAGCCGCCGTTCACCTGCGCCGTGCGCGAGCTGTCCGAGGAGACCGGCTACCGCGCGCGCGAATGGGCCCGCGCCGGCGTGCTGCACAACGCCATCGCCTACTCCGACGAAGGCATCGAGATCTGGTTTGCCCGAGGGCTGGAGCGCGGCCCGTCCCATCTCGATGCCGAGGAGTTCCTTGAGATCGTCGAGCACACCGAGGCCGAGATCGACGCGTTCTGCCGGCGCGGCGACATCACCGACGCCAAGACCCTGATCGGACTGCTCTGGCTGCAGAAATCGCGAAGCGGCGCGTGGCCATTGCAGTGGCAGCCTGCGCCGGACGCGCCACAGGGCTAGCATCGCGGCATCATGAAGGTCATCGACCTGCGCTGCCAGAGCGGCCATCGCTTCGAGGGCTGGTTCGCCAGCGACGACGACTTCCTCGACCAGAACGGCCGCGGCCAGATCGAGTGCCCCATGTGCGCCGACAAGGTGGTGGTCCGCATGCCCAGCGCACCGCGGCTCAACCTGTCCGGCGCGCGCGCTCCGTCGGAAGCGCCTGCAGCCGCAGCCCCCGCGGCCGACGCGCCCGCTGCCGACATGCAGGCGCGCTGGATGCAGGTGGTCAGGCACGTGCTCGACAACACCGAGGACGTGGGCGAGCGGTTCGCCGACGAAGCTCGCCGCATCCACTATGGCGAGGTCCCGCAGCGCGGCATCCGCGGGCAGGCCACACCCGAGCAGCGGGAAGCCCTTCAGGACGAAGGGATCGACGTGGTTCCGCTGCCGAACCCGGCAGGCCTGAAGGAGCCCCTGCAGTAGTCAGGAGCCTCCCCGCGGGCCATCGTCAGTCGGCGACCACCACGCGGCCGGGATTCATCAGGCCCAGGGGGTCGAGAGCCCGCTTCACGCTGCGCATCATGGCCATTGCCGTGGCGTCCTTGTAGCGGGGCAACTCGTCTCGCTTGAGCTGCCCGACGCCGTGCTCGGCCGAGATCGAACCTCCGTGCGCCCGCACGGCGTCGTAGACGACACGGTTGATGTCGTGCTCGCGCTCGCGCAGGAACGCTGCCGCATCGCCACCCTCGGGAGCCTGCACGTTGTAGTGCAGGTTGCCGTCGCCGAGATGCCCGAAGTTGACCAGGCGCACGCCGGGCACGGCGACTTCCAGCGCTGCGCCCGTGGCATCGCAGAACGCCGGTATGGCCGACACCGGCAGCGAGATGTCGTGCTTGATGTTCAGCCCTTCCTCGGCCTGTGCCAGCGGGATCGACTCGCGCAGGTGCCACATCGCGCGCGACTGCGCCACCGAGGCCGCCACGGCAGCGTCGTCGACCCGGCCGTCGCCGATCGCGTCCGCCAGCAAGCCCTCGAAGCGCTCACGCGCGTGGGCCTCGCCCTCGCTGTCGGACAGTTCGAGCAGCACGGTCCAGGGGGCTGCGGCGAGCGGCTGCCGCAGCTGCGGCATGTGCCGCGCCACCAGCGCCAGCGAAAACGCGTTCATCACCTCGAAGCCGGTCAGGCCCGGGCCGAGGCGCTCCTGCGCCTGGGCGAGCAGGGCGACGCAGTCGTCCAGCGAGCGCGTCGTGGCCAGCGCGGTCATCCGCGCTGCCGGGCGCGGATGCAGGGCCAGCGACGCGGCCGTGATGATGCCCAGCGTACCTTCGCTGCCGATGAACAGGTCGCGCAGGTCGTAGCCGGTGTTGTCCTTGCGCAAGGCCGACAGCCCGTGCCACACGTCGCCCGAGGCGGTCACCACCTCCAGGCCCAGGCACAGCGAGCGCGCATTGCCGTAACGCAGCACCTGAGTGCCACCGGCGTTGGTGGCCAGGTTGCCTCCGATGGTGCAGCTGCCCTCGGCGGCCAGCGACAACGGGAACAGCAGGCCAGCCTCTTCGGCGGCCTGCTGCACCGCCTGCAGCACGCAGCCGGCCTCTGCCACCAGCGCCAGGTTGGCGCGATCGATGCTGCGGATGCGGTTCATGCGCGCCATCGACAGCAGCACCTGCGTGCCGCTGCCGTCGGGCACGCCACCGCCGACCAGGCCGGTGTTGCCGCCCTGCGGCACGATCGACGCACCCTGGGCAGAGCAGGCCCGCACCACGGCCGCCACCTCGGCGGTGCTGCCGGGCCGCACCACGGCCACCGGCCGGCCCTGCCAGCGCCGGCGCCAGTCCTGGGTGTAGGCGGACAGGTCGCCGTCGGTCAGCACCTGGCCGGCGCCGACCGCGGCGCACAGCGCGTCCCGCAGGGCCGATGCGTTCATGCCTTGCGCAGGCGCCAGCGCACGTGCATGGAGCAGGCCGCGAACAGGCCCATGGCCAGCAGCGTCTGGGCCAGCGCGAGCGGCATCGCGGGGCCGGTCTCGGTGGTGGCGCGCACGGCACCCTCGGCCACGTAAAGCCACACCAGCAGCGCCAGCCAGCGGTGGGTGAACATGCGGAACTTGAGCACGCCCGGCAGCGCCAGTGCCAGTGGCAGCACCTTCAGGGCCCAGGTCTTGGCGCCGGTCGGTGCCAGCCACAGCTCCCAGGCCAGGCCCACCGCCACCATCGCCAGCAGGCAGGCGGCAGCCACGGCGCGCACGCGCAGCAAGGTGGCGTCCGGCGCCTGGCCGGCGGCGGGAACTGTCTCGGTGCGTTGCATGTTTGGCATCATAGGGCGATGACCTTGTCCCTCGTTCTCAGCCAGTGGCGCAGCCGGGCGTCCGAACTGGCCGAAACCCTGCAGCGCTGGCCCTGGCTGGATACCGCCCGCACCCTGCGCGAGCGCTTTCGCGAGGACCGGCTCGGCCTGACTGCCAGCAGCCTGACCTTCACCACCCTGATCGCCCTGGTGCCGCTGGTCACCGTGATGCTGGCGGTGTTCAGCGCGTTCCCGATGTTTGCCAGCTTTCAGGTGGCGCTGGAGAAGTACTTCCTGCAGAGCCTGGTGCCCGACGGCATCGCCAAGCCCGTGCTGGGCTCGCTGACGCAGTTCGCGACCAAGGCAGCGCGGCTGGGCACTGCCGGCCTGGGCGTCCTGGTGCTGACGGCCCTGGCGCTGATGCTCACCATCGACCGGGCGCTCAACGCGATCTGGCGCGTGCGCCGTCCACGGCCGCTGGCGCAGCGCGTGCTCATCTATTGGGCCGCGCTGACACTCGGCCCACTGCTGTTGGGCGTGAGCCTGTCGCTCACGTCCTGGGTGCTGACCGCCAGCCGAGGCGTGGTGTCGGCGCTTCCCGGCGGGCTGAGCCTTCTGCTCAACACGCTGGAGTTCGTGCTGCTGGCCAGTGGCATGGCCGGCCTGTTCCACTACGTGCCCAACACGCACGTGCGCTGGCGTCATGCGCTGGCCGGCGGCGTGTTCGTGGCCGCGGGCCTGGAAGTCGCCAAGCGCGTGCTGGCCTGGTACGTGGGATCGATCCCCACCTATTCGGCCGTGTACGGCGCCTTCGCGGCGGTTCCCATCTTTCTGCTGTGGATCTACGTGGCCTGGGTCATCGTGCTGTGGGGCGCGGTGATCGCGGCCTATGCGCCGAGCCTGTCGATGCGCGTGGTGCGGCTGCCGGGCACGCCGGGCCAGCCATTCACGCTTGCCTTGGCCGTGCTGGCGGCGTTGGCCCGCGCTCGACAGGGCCCGGCCCGCGGCCTGCCGATCCATGAAGTCGCCGCCTCGATATCGGTGGACCCGCTGCAGGTGGAGCCTCTGGTGGACACGCTGGTCTCGATGGACTGGGTGGCCCGTCTCGACGAGGACGGCGGACAACGCCTGGTGCTGCTGGCGGATCCCGCGACGACGCCGGTGCGCCCGCTGATCGATGCCCTGCTGATCGGTCCGTCGCCACTGGCGCGCGTCACGCGCGAGCGGCTCGGCGTGGACCGGCTGCATCTGGTCGACCTCTTCTAGATGCGCGCGCCTTCGGCGCGGTCCCCGACGCTCAGGCGTTGCGCATGACGCGGTTCTTGCCCGCATGCTTGGCGGCGTACATGGCGCTGTCGGCCAACTGGAGCAGGCGCAGGGGTTGGCTGGCATCGTGCGGAGCCAGCGCATAGCCGATGCTGGCCGACACGCTGGCTGCGCCGGGGCACTGCGACGCACAACCGCGCACTGCCTGGAGCAGATGCTCGGCCATGGTCAGTGCGCCGTCGGCATCGCGCACGCCAGCCAGCACCAGGAACTCGTCGCCGCCGAAGCGACCCACGGAGTCACCGGCTCGCACGGCGCCTTGCAGGGCCTCGGCCAACGCCACCAGAAGCGCGTCGCCCGCCGCGTGGCCATGCGCGTCGTTCAGTGCCTTGAACCCGTCGAGATCGATGAAGAACAGTGCCACGGGCTGCGTCGCGCTCGAGGCGGCCGCGGCGTCCAGCCGCTCCATCATCGTGCGCCGGCTCAGCGCGTCGGTCAGCGCGTCGCGCTCGGCGCGCAGCGCCAGGCGCTGCTGCGCCTCGGTCAGTTCATGCACGTCGATGGTGACGGTGTAGACACCCTGCACCTGGCCGTCGTCGTCGAGGTCGGGCACATAGCTCGTGCGCATCCAGCGCGGCCCCTGGGGCAGGTCGGGCACCAGGCGCGTGTACTGCATCGACTCACCCGCCAGCGCGCGGTCGAAGTAGGGCTTGTGCTCGTCCCAGCGGGCGGGGCCTCGAATGTCGCCGATCGGACGGCCGAGCAACTCGGCGGCAGTCAGGCGCACCGCCTGCTGGTAGGCAAGGTTGACGAAGCGAAGCCGGTAGTCGCGGTCCACGTAGGTGAGCGGGTAGGGGATGTGCTCGGTGAAGCGATCCAGGCGCTGGCGGGCGTCGAGCAGCCGCTCGCGTTCGAGCACGTCGTTGTGGATGTCCCAGCCGATGGTGTAGACGGCTTCAACCTCGCCCTGCGCATTGCGGTCCGGAAACACCTGCACCCGCACCCATCGCGCCGCCGCGCCCTGGTGCGTGATGCGCCGCTCGTAATGGACCGCGCGGCCGGCGAAGGCCGAAGCGAACGCGTCGCGTGCGGCGGCCCACGCGCCGGCACCGTAAAGCTCTGCCAACGTGCGGCCTACCAGGTCGGCACTGCTGCGCCCGGCCCAGCGGGTGTAGGGCATGTTGCAGAACAGAAGCCGCGCCTCGTCGCCGGACAAGGCCCAGCGGCCGATCGGCAGGTCGACCGCGTCGACGAGCCGCTCGGCCGGGTCGGCCGAGAGCGCGCGGGTGGGGGTGTCGTCGAGCTTCATCGATGCCGTGCCTTGCAGGCATCGTGTCATCGTCGGCGCGTGCTGTCATTCACCCTCAAGAGGGAGAGACGCGCCGATGTGCAGCCCGTCACACCGGATGCAGCACCACCAGCAGTGCCTGGGCGATGGTTTTCCCGGGGTTGTGGATGCGATGGGGCACGTCAACCGTATAGCGCGCCGTTTCGCCGTGACGCACGCGCGCGGACTCGGCGCCGGCCTGGACCTCGAGCGTGCCGCTGTGCACCGTGAGGTGCTCGCGCGAACCGGGCTCGTGCGGCTGCGAGTCCAGCGTGCCGCCAGGCTGCAACGTGAGCTGGTACCACTCGAAGCGCCCGGCCAGGTCGATCGGTCCGAGGATGCGCAGTTCGCAGCGGCCGTCAGGGCTGGTCATCATCGGCGTGGCGTGCGCTGGCACCGTGGTCAGCAGCGGCTCGGCCGGGCGCGACTCGCCCAGCAACTCGCCCAGCGGCACGCCGAGTGCCGTCGACAGGCGCCACACCACGGCCACCGTGGGATTGGCCTGGTTGCGCTCGATCTGCGACAGCATCGACTTGGACACGCCGGCCAGGCGCGACAGTTCGTCGAGCGACAGGCCGCGCCGCTGGCGCTGGGTCGCCAGCATGGCGCCGACGCGAGGGGGCTCTTGCGGCGGAACGGGAGTGCGTGGCAAGATAATGAACCTTTGTTCGATATACTGCACGAAAGCCAATCCAGTGTACAGCCCAGGAGCCCCGGCATGAGCAGCGCCTTCCTTGCCCACCTGCAATCCGAACTCGACACGCTGCGTGCGTCGGGCCTGTTCAAGGCCGAGCGGATCATCACCACGCCGCAGGGTGCCACCGTGCGCACCGGCGACGGTCGCGAGGTGATCAACCTGTGCGCCAACAACTACCTCGGCCTGAGCTCGCACCCGTCGGTGGTGGCGGCCGCGCACGAAGCCCTGCGCACGCACGGCTACGGCATGAGCAGCGTGCGCTTCATCTGCGGCACGCAGGACCTGCACAAGACGCTGGAGCAGCGCATCGCCCGCTTCGTGGGCTGCGAGGACGCGATCCTGTACGCCGCGGCCTTCGACGCGAACGGCGGGCTGTTCGAGCCGCTGCTGGGCGAGCAGGACGCGATCATCAGCGACGAGCTCAACCACGCGTCGATCATCGACGGCATCCGCCTCTGCAAGGCGCAGCGCTGGCGCTACCGCCACAACGACATGGCCGACCTGGAGCGCTGCCTGGCCGAGGCGCGCGCCAAGGGCGCCCGCTTCGTCATGGTGTTCACCGACGGCGTGTTCTCGATGGACGGCACCATCGCGCAGCTCGACGCCATGCGCGCGCTGTGCGACCGGCACGACGCGCTGCTGGCCATCGACGAGTGCCATGCCAGCGGCTTCATGGGGCGCACCGGCCGCGGCACGCACGAACACCGGGGCGTCTTCGGCAAGGTGGACATCGTCACCGGCACCTTCGGCAAGGCGCTGGGCGGCGCTTCCGGCGGGTTCACCGCGGCGCGGCGGGAGGTGGTGGAGCTGCTGCGCCAGCGCTCACGGCCCTACCTGTTCTCCAACACGCTGATGCCGGCGATCGCCGGCGCGTCGATCGCGGTGCTCGACCTGCTGGAAGGCAGCACGGCGTTGCGCGACAAGCTGGAAGACAACACGCGCTGGTTCCGCCGCGCGATCGTCGACGCCGGCTTCGACGTCAAGCCGGGCGAGCATCCCATCGTGCCGATCATGGTGCACGACGCCGTGAAGGCGCAGCAGCTCGCCGCCCGCCTGCTGGAACTGGGCGTGTACGTGGTGGGCTTCTTCTTCCCGGTGGTGCCCAAGGGCCAGGCGCGCATCCGCGTGCAGATGAGCGCCGTGCACGACCGTCACCACCTGGAGACCGCGGTGGCGGCGTTTGCGCAGGCCGGGCGCGAGCTGGGGCTGGTGAAGGCATGACGCCGACGATTCTCATCATCGGCGGGAGCCTGGCATGACGCCGAAGATTCTCATCATCGGCGCCAATGGCCAGATCGGCACCGAGCTGGCCGCGGCGCTGGCGGACCGCCACGGCGCCGCCGCCGTGATCACCAGCGACCTGGCGCCGCAGGGGCGCGTGCCGGGCCTGGCGCACGAGGCGCTGGACTGCACCGACATCGGCGCGCTGACGCAGGTGGTGGAACGCCACGCCGTGACGCAGGTCTACCACCTGGCCGCGGCGCTGTCGGCGCGCGGCGAAAAGCATCCGATGTGGGCCTGGGACCTGAACATGAAGGGCTTGCTCAACGTGCTGGAAGTGGCGCGGTCGCACCGGCTGCAGCGCGTGTTCTGGCCCAGCTCGATTGCCGCCTTCGGGCCCGGCACGCCGCAGGACGCCACGCCGCAGCACACCGTGATGGACCCGACCACCGTGTACGGCATCAGCAAGCTGGCCGGCGAGGGCTGGTGCGCCTGGTACCACCGGCACCACGGCGTGGACGTGCGCAGCCTGCGCTATCCGGGCCTCATCAGCTGGAAGACGCCACCCGGCGGCGGCACCACCGACTACGCGGTGGAAATCTTCCATGCCGCGCTGAAGCAGGGCCGCTACACCTGCTTCCTGGAGGCGCAGCAGGCGCTGCCGATGATGTACATGGACGATGCCATCCGCGCCACGCTGGAGCTGATGGACGCACCGGCCGGGCGCGTGCCGGACCGGCACTCGTACAACCTGGCCGGCATCAGCTTCACGCCGCTGCAGATCGCCGCCGCGATCCGTCGCCGCATCCCCGGCTTCGAGATGGACTGCGTGCCCGACTTCCGCCAGGCCATCGCCGCGAGCTGGCCGCGATCGATCGACGACGCGCCGGCGCGGGGGCACTGGGGCTGGCAGCCACGCTACGACCTCGATGCGATGGTCGACGCGATGCTCGACAACCTGCGGCCGCTTCTCTCGTCGCAGGCATAGGCCGGGCACCGACCTAGAATCATCCGGCATGGCGGCGAGGTGGCTGCCGGGACCTACCGACGATGAACCTGCGCCAGCTCGAGAGCTTCGTGCGCGTGGCCGAGCTGGGCAGCTTCAGCAAGGCCGCGCGCGTGCTCGACATCGCGCAGCCGGCGCTGTCCAGGCAGGTGCGCCTGCTGGAAACCGACCTTCGCGAGACGCTGCTGCTGCGCAACGGCCGTGGCGTGGCGCTCACGCCGGCCGGCCGACGCCTGTTCGACCACGGCGTGCTGATCCTGCAGCAGGTGGCGCAGGCGCGCGCGGACCTGGGCGCCGAGCGCGACGCGCCGGTGGGGCAGGTGACCATCGGCCTGCCGCCGTCGATCGGCCGTCGGCTCACCCAGCCGCTTCTGGAAGCGTTTCGTGAACGCCTGCCGCGTGCGCGCGTGACCGTCGTCGACGGCCTGAGCGCGCACATCGCCGAATGGATCGGCAGCGGCCGCGCCGACCTGGGCCTGGTCTACAACCCGGAGCCCTCGGCGGCGCTGGAGATCACGCCGCTGCTGCGAGAGCCGCTCAGCCTGGTGCAGCCGGTGCGGCGCGGGCGCAAGGCCCCGCCGCCCACGGTGGCGCTGAGCGAACTCGGGAGCTACCCGCTGATCCTGCCGGAGCGCCACCAGTCGCTGCGTCGCCTGCTGCAGACGCAGGCCACGCTGGCGGGCGTGGCGCTTGACGTGCACTGCGAGGTGTCGAGCATCCCCACCATCATCGACCTCGTGTGCGCCGGCATGGGCAACGCCGTGCTCAACGCCAGCGCGGTGGCGGCGTCCGGCCGGGCGTCCGAGCTGGTGGTGAGGCGCATCGTCGAGCCGGAGCTGCCGAGCGTGCTGTGTCTGGCGCAGTCGGCCAGCAAGCCGCCGACGCCGCTGACGCGGGAGGCCCGGGCGCTGCTGGAACAGTTGGTGGCGGCCATCCCGTCGGCGCCAACGCGGCGACCGGCGCGCCGCGCCTGATACCTCGCCCCGTGCGGCTGTCCATGCCGCTTTGCAATAGCTGCTAGTGGTCTCCCATGCTGGATATGTCTTGACCCGCTGGCCACAATGCGGGCCATGGCAAGCCCCGTCTCCGGCATCTCCTCGATGGCCACCAAGGCACTTCTGGCCGAGCTGTCGCAGGCCTTCGGCACGACCGGCCTCGGCCTGGCCACTTTCGAGTCGGTCGGGGGCGTCGACGCCGCGCGGCGCGTGCAGGCCGGTGAGGCCTTCGACGTGGTCGTGCTGGCCTCCGATGCCATCGACAAGCTGATGGCCGCCGGCAGCCTGCGGCCCGGCAGCCGGGTCGACCTGGTCACTTCCGGCGTGTACGTGGCGGTGCGCGCGGGCGCGCCTCGCCCCGACATCGGCACCGAGGCGGCGCTGCGCGAGGCGGTGCTGGCCGCGTCGACGCTCGGCTATTCGACCGGCCCGAGCGGCGTGCAGCTGGCGCGCCTTTTCGAGCACTGGGGCATTGCCGACGCGATCCGCGACCGGCTCGTCACCGCTCCCCCCGGCGTGCCGGTCGGCGCGCTGGTGGCGCGTGGCGAGGTGGCCCTGGGGTTCCAGCAGCTGTCCGAGCTGATCCACCTGGCCGGCATCGACATCGTCGGCCCGCTGCCCGCGGCGGTGCAGATCGTGACCACGTTTTCCGGCGCCGTGGGCGCGCGCGCCGCACGGCCGGACGCGGCACAGGCGCTGCTGCAGTTCATGGCGTCGCCGGCGGCCGCCGACGCCAAGCGGCGCCAGGGCATGGAGCCCGCCTGAAACCCGTATCGAGGAGACAGCCAAAGTGATCATCGACATCCACGGCCACTACACCACGGCTCCCAAGGCGCTGGAAGCCTGGCGCAATCAGCAGATCGCCGGCATCAAGGACGCGTCGGTCAAGCCGCGCGTGGCCGACCTGAAGATCTCCGACGACGAGATCCGCGAGACGATCGAGGCCAACCAGCTCAGGCTGATGACCCAGCGCGGCTCGGACGTCACCCTGTTCAGCCCGCGCGCCAGCTTCATGGCGCACCACATCGGCGACTTCGAGGTGTCCGCCACCTGGGCCGCCATCTGCAACGAGCTGTGCTTCCGAGTGAGCCAGCTGTTCCCGCAGCACTTCGTGCCGGCGGCGATGCTGCCGCAAAGCCCCGGCGTCGCGCCCGAGACCTGCATCCCCGAGCTGGTGAAGTGCGTGGAACAGTACGGCAACGTGGCCATCAACCTGAACCCGGACCCGTCCGGCGGCCACTGGACCAGCCCGCCGCTGACCGACCGCCACTGGTATCCCATCTACGAGAAGATGGCGGAGTACGACATCCCCGCGATGATCCACGTGAGCACCAGCTGCAACGCGTGCTTCCACACCACGGGCGCGCACTACATCAACGCCGACACCACGGCCTTCATGCAGCTGATCCAGGGCGACCTGTTCAAGGACTTCCCGACCCTGCGCTTCATCATCCCGCACGGCGGCGGCGCCGCGCCCTACCACTGGGGCCGCTACCGCGGCCTGGCGCAGGAAATGAAGAAGCCGCTGCTGAAGGACCACCTGCTCAAGAACGTGTTCTTCGACACCTGCGTCTACCACCAGCCCGGCATCGACGTGCTGACCAAGGTCATCCCGGTCGAGAACATCCTGTTCGCCAGCGAAATGATCGGCGCGGTGCGCGGCATCGACCCGGAAACGGGCCACTACTACGACGACACCAAGCGCTACATCGAGTCGTCGACCCAGCTCACGCCGGCGCAGAAGCAGCAGGTCTACGAAGGCAATGCCCGGCGCGTGTATCCGCGCCTGGACGCCGTCCTCAGGAAGCAGGGCCGCTGAGCCGCCCGTCCCCCATCAAGGAGCACACCACCATGTACGAACTCGGCGTCGTCTATCGCAACATCCAGCGCACCGACGCGCAGGTGGCCGACAAGCTCGCCGCCTACGGCAGTGCCACGGTACACGAGGCCATGGGCCGCGTCGGCCTGATGAAGACCTGCATGCGCCCCATCTACACAGGCGCGCAGGTGTCGGGCACCGCGGTCACGGTGCTGCTGCAGCCGGGAGACAACTGGATGCTGCACGTCGCGGCCGAGCAGATCCGCCCCGGCGACATCGTCGTGGCGGCCTGCACCACCGACAACACCGACGGCCACTTCGGCGACCTGCTGGCCACCAGCTTCAAGGCGCGCGGCGCCCGGGCCCTGATCATCGACGCCGGCTGCCGCGACGTGAAGACGCTCACCGAGATGCAGTTCCCGGTCTGGAGCCGCGCCATCAGCAGCAAGGGCACCGTCAAGGCCACGCTCGGCTCGGTGAACATCCCGGTGGTGTGCGCCGGCGCGCTGGTGCATCCGGGCGACGTGATCGTGGCCGACGACGACGGCGTGGTGTGCGTGCCGCGCGCGATGGCCGCCGCCGCGCTCGACGCCGCCGCCAAGCGCGAGGCCAACGAAGGCGACAAGCGCGACAGGCTCGCCACCGGCGTGCTCGGCCTGGACATGTACAAGATGCGCGAGCCGCTGGCCGCGCTCGGCCTGAAGTACATCGATTGAAGCCGCAGCCCCGGAAACGCGTCGCATGAAGATCGCACTCATCGGCTACGGCGAGGTCGGCCGCATCCTCGCCGAGGACCTCGTGCCGGCGGGCCATGAGGTCCGCGCCTACGACGTCAAGCTGGACACCGAGGCCGGCAACGCGCTGCGCGACCACGCGGCACGCACCGGCGTGGCGCTGGGCGCCGATGCGGCCGGCGCGGTGCGCGGCGCCGCACTGGTGGTCAGCGCCGTCACCGCCAGCCAGGCCGTGGCCGTCGCCGACGCGGTGGCACCGGGCCTGGATCCGGGCGCGTTCTTCCTCGACTTCAATTCCGCGTCGCCGGGCGCCAAGTGCCGCGCCGCGGACACCGTTGGCGCCGCAGGCGGCCGCTATGTCGAAGGCGCGGTGATGACGTCCGTGCCGCCCTACCGGATCAAGGTGCCGCTGCTGCTGGGCGGGCCGCAGGCCGCAGCCCTCCAGCCCGTGCTCGACGGCCTGGGCTTTGCCGCGCGCGTGGTCAGTGCCGACCTCGGCGTGGCCAGCGCCACCAAGATGTGCCGCAGCGTCATGATCAAGGGCCTGGAGGCGATGGTGATCGAAAGCTTCACCACCGCGCGCCACTATGGCGTGGAAGACGCCGTGATCGCGTCATTGCGCGAGACCTTTCCCGGCGTGGACTGGGAGAAGCAGGCGGCGTACTTCTTCCAGCGCGTCATCGAGCACGGCCGGCGCCGCAGCGAGGAAGTGCGCGAGGTGGCCGTCACCGTGCGCGAGGCCGGTCTGGTGCCGCACAGCGCCGCCGGCACCGCGGAGCGCCAGGCCTGGGTGGCCGATCTGGCCGACTCGGGGCTGTTCGGCACCCGTGGCGCGCCCGGATTCGCCCGCAGCGCCGACTGGCGCACCGAGGCCGACCGCATCCTCCGTCACCTGGACCCCAAGGCATGAGCACCTTCGACAAGACCCCCGGCTGGCTCGACTGGTACGCCGGCCCGAGCCGGCCGCAGTTCAAGCTGCCCGCGGGCGCCGTGGACGCGCATTGCCACGTGTTCGGGCCGGGTGCCGAGTTCCCGTTCGCGCCCGAGCGCAAGTACACGCCCTGCGACGCGAGCAAGGCGCAGCTTTTCGCGCTGCGCGACCATCTCGGCTTCGCGCGCAACGTGGTCGTGCAGGCCACCTGCCACGGCGCCGACAACCGCGCCATGGCTGACGCCTGCCGCGCCAGCGGCGGCAAGGCACGCGGCGTGGCCACCGTGAAGCGCAGCGTGTCCGACGCCGAATTGCAGGCGCTGCATGCCGACGGCGTGCGTGGCGTGCGGTTCAACTTCGTCAAGCGCCTGGTGGACTTCACGCCCAAGGACGAGCTGATGGAGATTGCCGGCCGCATCAAGGCTCTCGGCTGGCACGTGGTCATCTACTTCGAGGCGGTGGACCTGCCGGAGCTGTGGGACTTCTTCACCGCGCTGCCCACGGTCGTCGTCGTCGACCACATGGGCCGCCCGGACGTGTCCAAGCCGGTCGACGGCCCGGAGTTCTCGCTGTTCCTGCGCTTCATGCGCGAGCACGGCAACGTGTGGAGCAAGGTGAGCTGCCCCGAGCGCCTGTCGGTGGCAGGCCCGCCGGCGCTGCAGGGCGAGCGCAATGCCTATCGCGACGTGGTGCCCTTCGCCCGCGCCGTGGTCGAGGAGTTTCCCGACCGCGTGCTGTGGGGCACCGACTGGCCGCACCCGAACCTGAAGAACCACATGCCCGACGACGGCCTGCTCGTGGACTTCATCCCGCACATCGCGCGCACCGCCGAGCTGCAGCACAAGCTGCTGGTCGACAACCCGATGCGCCTGTACTGGCCCGAAGAACGCTGAGCGTCGACATCTCTGGAGACACCATGGCATTGCAGAAACCTTACCTGGACATTCCAGGTACCACCATCTTCGACGCAGAGCAGTCCCGCAAGGGCTACTGGCTGAACCAGTTCTGCATGAGTCTGATGAAGGCCGAGAACCGGGCCCGCTTCAAGGCCGACGAGCGCGCCTACCTCGACGAATGGCCGATGACCGAGGCGCAGAAGCAGGCCGTGATCGAGCGGGACCTGAACAAGGCCATCGCCGCCGGCGGCAACATCTATTTCCTGGCCAAGATCGGCGCCACGGACGGCAAGAGTTTTCAGCAGATGGCCGGCAGCATGACCGGCCTGAGCGAAGAGGAGTACCGCGACATGATGATCAAGGGCGGGCGCTCGCCCGAAGGCAACCGCGTGCTGGGCGAGGGCGGCACTGCGCAGGCGCACCGCCAGCCCCAGGGCAGCGGCAAGCCCGGATGGAGCCGCTGACATGGCCCGCATCACCGCCAGCGTCTACACCAGCCACGTGCCCGCCATCGGCGCGGCCATCGACCTGGGCAAGACCGCCGAGCCTTACTGGCAGCCGCTGTTCAAGGGTTACGAGTTCTCCAAGCAGTGGATGAAGGACAACCGCCCGGACGTGGTGTTCCTCGTCTACAACGACCACGCCACGGCCTTCAGCCTCGAAATGATCCCCACCTTCGCCATCGGCTGTGCGGCGGAGTTCAAGCCCGCCGACGAAGGTTGGGGCCCGCGCCCGGTGCCCATGGTGAAGGGCCATCCGGACCTGGCCTCGCACATCGCGCACAGCGTGATCCAGGACGACTTCGACCTGACCATCGTCAACCGCATGGACGTCGACCACGGCCTGACCGTGCCGCTGTCGCTGATGTGCGGCCAGCCGCAGGCGTGGCCGTGCCCGGTGATCCCGTTCGCGGTGAACGTGGTGCAGTACCCCGTGCCGTCGGGCCGGCGCTGCTTCAACCTCGGCCGCGCGATCCGCAAGGCGGTGGAAAGCTACGACGAGCCGCTGAACGTGCAGATCTGGGGCACGGGCGGCATGAGCCACCAGCTGCAGGGCCCGCGTGCAGGTCTGATCAACCAGCCCTGGGACAACCGCTTCCTCGACCGCCTGATCGCCGAGCCCGAGGCGCTGTCGCATCTGCCGCACATCGACTACGTGCGCGAGGCCGGCAGCGAAGGCATCGAGCTGGTGATGTGGCTGATCGCCCGCGGCGCCATGAGCGACGCGCCGCCGAAGGTGGCGCACCGCTTCTATCACGTGCCGGCGTCCAACACGGCCGTCGGCCACCTCATCCTGGAGAACGCATGACCATCCATGTCGCCTTGGCCGGTGCGGGTGCCTTCGGCATCAAGCACCTGGACGCCATCAAGCTCATCCCGGACGTCAAGGTCGTCTCCCTGGTCAGCCGCGAGCTCGCCAAGACGCAGGAAGTGGCAGACAGGTACGGCATCGCCCATGTCACCACCGACCTCGCGGACAGCCTGCGCATCAAGGAGGTGGACGCCGTCATCCTGTGCACGCCCACGCAGATGCATGCGTCGCAGACCCTGGCCTGCCTGCAGGCCGGCAAGCACGTGCAGGTGGAGATTCCGCTGTGCGACGTGCTCAGTGACGGCCAGGCGGTTGTGGCCGCAGCCAGGGCCAGCGGCAAGGTGGCGATGTGCGGCCACACGCGGCGGTTCAACCCGAGCCACCAGTGGGTGCGCCAGCGCATCACGGCCGGCGCTTTCAACATCCAGCAGATGGACGTGCAGACGTACTTCTTCCGTCGCACCAACATGAACGCGCTGGGCCAGCCCCGCAGCTGGACCGATCACCTGCTGTGGCACCACGCCGCGCACACGGTGGACCTGTTCGCCTACCAGGCGCGCAGCAAGGTCGTGCAGGCCAACGCCATCCAGGGGCCGATCCACCCGGTGCTGGGCATCGCGATGGACATGAGCATCCAGCTCAAGGCCGCCAACGGCGCCATCTGCACGCTGAGCCTGTCGTTCAACAACGAGGGTCCGCTGGGCACCTTCTTCCGCTACATCGGCGACACCGGCACCTACATTGCCCGCTACGACGACCTGTTCAACGGCAAGGACGAGAAGATCGACGTGTCGAAGGTGGACGTGTCCATGAACGGCATCGAGCTGCAGGACCGCGAGTTCTTCGCCGCCATCCGCGACGGGCGCGAGCCCAATGCCAGCGTGGCCCAGGTGCTGCCCTGCTACGAGGTGCTGCACCAGCTGGAGCAGCAGCTCGCATGAAGACCCGGCGCATCGGCCTGTTCGACGTGGCCGGGATCGGCCTGGGGTGCATGAACCTCAGCCATGCCTATGGCGCGCCGCCGCCCGCGGACGTGGCCGAGCGGCTGCTGCTGGCGGCGCTGGACCAGGGCGTCACGCTGTTCGACACCGCCGCGCTGTACGGCTTCGGCGCCAACGAGCAGCTCGTGGGCCGGGTGCTGCGGCCGCACCGGCAGCGCATCGTGCTGTGCAGCAAGGGCGGCATGGCCGGCGTGGCCGGTGCCGACGGGGTGGTGCGGCGCGTCATCGACGGCCGCCCGGACACGCTGCGCCGCAACTGCGAGGACAGCCTGCGCCGACTGGGCACCGACGTGATCGACGTGTACTACCTGCACCGGCTCGACATCGCCAACGCCGTGCCGGTGGAAGACTCGGTGGGCGCCATGGCCGACATGGTGCGCCAGGGCAAGGTGCGCGAGATCGGCCTGTCCGAGGTGTCGGCCACCACGCTGCGCCGCGCCCATGCGGTGCACCCGGTGGCCGCGCTGCAGAACGAGTACTCGCTGTGGACCCGCAACGCGGAGCTGGGCACGCTGGACGCCTGCCGCGAGCTGGGCGTGGCTTTCGTCGCCTTCTCGCCGGTGGCGCGCGCTTTCCTCACCGGTGCGCTGCGCGACGTGGCCACGCTCGACGCCAAGGACATCCGGCGCTCGATGCCGCGCTTCGAGCCGGCCGCGTTCGAGCGCAACCTGCGTCTGCTGGACGGCATGGCCGACCTGGCGCGCGAGGCGGGCTGCTCGATGGCGCAGCTGGCGCTGGCGTGGCTGCTGCAGCGGGGCCCGCACGTGATCCCGATCCCCGGCACCACGAGCCTCGCGCACCTTGCGGACAACCTCGGCGCGGCCGACGTGACCCTCGCGCCGGAGGTCGTCGACCGGCTCGAGGCGCTGGTCAACCAGCGCACCGTCACCGGGCCGCGCTACACCGCGGCGTCTCAGCGCGAGATCGACACCGAGGAGTTCGCGGCCTGATCCGCACCGCCGCACGGCGCGCCGCTGCCGACGGTATCAGCGCGGCGCGGCGGCGAGTGCGGCGAGATCCACTGCCGGGTCGGCCAGCTGCGCCCGCGTCGGCGACACGCCGGCGTCGAGAAGCTTGCGCACCGCGAGGTGGTCCTTCGCGGCGTTGACCGAATCGGCGGCGACCAGCCGGTCGCCCTGCAGATGGAACAGCGTGAAGGCACCGCCGTCCATCGAGCCGCGCAGCACGGAGGCGTCGGCACCGGCCGACAGGCCGGCCATCTGCAGCTTGCGGTCGTACTGGTCGGACCAGAACCATGGCGGCCCCGCAAACGGCCGCGGCTGGCCGAGCAGCGCCGCCGCGGCGGACTTGCCCTGCTCGGTGGCGTTGTTCACCGACTCCAGCCGCAGCAGCGAGCCGTCGGCACGGCGCCGGGCGGTGCAGTCGCCGGCCGCGGTGATGTGCGGGTCGGCGGTGCGGGCGCAGTCGTCCACCACGACGCCGCGGTCGCACTCGAGCCCGGCCGCGCGGGCCAGCGCATCGTCGGCGTCCACGCCCACGCCCACCAGCACCACACCGGCCGGCAGCCGCGTGCCGTCGGCCAGCCGCACGGCACGGACCGGGCCTGCGCCGTCGCGTTCGAGCGACTCGACGCGAGCGTCGAACACGATGTCCACGCCGCGCGAGCGATGCAGCGTGGCGAACCAGTCGGACAGCGCCGGCACCAGCGCTCGCGCCAGCAGCCGAGGCTGCGCTTCGAGCACGGTGACGGCCAGGCCCTTCTTGCGCGCGGTGGCCGCCGCTTCCAGTCCGATGAAGCCGCCGCCGATCACCACCAGCGGCAGGCCGGCCGCAGCAGCGGTGGCCATCGACGCGGCCAAGGCGCTGGCGTCGTCGCGCGAGCGCAGCACGTGCACGTTGGGCGCGTCGGCACCCGGCAGCGACAGGCGGCGCGGCACCGAGCCGGTGGCCAGCACCAGGCCGCGGTAGGGCAGGGTGCTGCCGTCGACCAGGTGCAGCGACCCGGCAGCGCGGTCGATGGCGGCCACGCGGACCCCGGTGCGCAGTTCGATGCGCTTCTTCGCCAGCATGTCGGGCGCGCGCATCGCCAGTTGCGCGGCGTCCATCTCGCCGGCCAGCCAGGCCTTGGACAGCGGCGGGCGATGGTAGGGGCCGTGCGGCTCGGCGCCCAGCAGCAGGACCGGCGTGTCGGCGTCGAGCGCGCGCAGGGCCTCGGCGGCCTGCACACCGGCCTGACCGGCGCCGACGACGATGAAAGGTGTGGTGTCTTGGCTCATCACTCCTGAGTATCGGGCAAGGTCACCACCAGCCCGTCGAGTGCGGGCGCCGCCTTGATCTGGCAGGACAGGCGGCTGTTGGTCCGGCGCTCGGCGGCCACGTTCGCCAGCATGTCCAGTTCGCCCTGCGACGGCGGCGGCAGGTCGGTGATGCGAGATGCGTCCACGTAGCAGTGGCAGGTGGCGCAGGCGCAGGAGCCGCCGCACTCGGCCACGATGCCGTCCACGCCGTTCGCGGTGGCGCCCTGCATCAGGCTCCAGCCGTCGGTGACGGCCACGGTGACGGCGTTGCCGGACGGTTCGATGTAGGTGATGTTCGCCATGGCTTGCCTTTCAGTTCAGCGCGAGTTCCAGCCGCGTCGGGCTGCGGAAGGTGGAAGAGGGCATCCACGTCAGTTCGGCATCCACGCGTCGGTAGTCGGGCACGACCTTGTGGAACTCGTCGAAAGCGATCTTCACCGAGAGCCGGGCGATGGCCGTGCCCAGGCAGGCGTGGACGCCGCCGCCGAAGCCCAGGTGGCCGCGCGGCTTGCGGCGGATGTCGTAGCGGTCGGGGTCCGGGAACTGGCGCTCGTCGCGGTTGCCCGAGCCGTAGGCCAGGCACACGAAGTCGCCGGCGCGCATCGTCTGGCCGTGCAGCGCCACGTCCTTCTGCAGGCTGCGGCGGAAGCGCTGGGCCGACGTGTTGAAGCGCAGCGACTCCTCCACCGCGTCGGGCAGCAGCGCGGGGTCGGCCACCACCGCGTGGCGCGCTTCGGGATGGTCGGCCAGGTTCAGCGCGAACATCGCCATGAAGCCGCCCAGGGACTCGATGCCGGCCATGATCAGCGTCGTGGTGGTCAGCAGCACCTCGCGCTCGTCGAGCCGGTCGCCGTCGATCTCGGCCATGCTGAAGTGCGAGATCAGGTCGTTCATCGGCCTCGCGCGGCGCTCGGCGATCACACGCGCGGCGTAGTCGGTCATCCAGTTGTAGGCGGCGATGTGCTCCGGCCCCTTGGCGCGGGTGACCGGGTCGCTCTGCACCATCAGCACCGCCTTCTCGCGCACCGTCATCTCGTCACCCAGCGGCAGGCCGAGCGCGGCGAACAGCACGCGCACGGTGAACTTGCTGGAGAACGCGGCGATGAAGTCGAACTGGTGCTGTCCCTTGAGCGCAGTGGCGGCGTCACGTGCGATGTCGCGGATGGGCTCGGCCAGCGCCTCGAGGTTGCGCTTCATGAACGCATGCTGGACCAGCCCCCGCAGCCGGTCGTGGCGCGGGGGGTCGGTGGTGCCCAGCGTGGCGCCGGCGCGGCCGGGCAGCTCGGTCATCAGGTTGCCCCTGGCCGACGAGTAGGTCTGCCAGTCCTGGCCGGCGCTGACGATGTCGGCGTAGCGCGACAGCACCCACATCTGCGCCTCGTCGCTCCAGAAGCACGGATGCTCGTCGCGCAGCGTGCGGTAGGAGGGGAACGGGTCGGCGTCGACGGCGGGCGAATAGGGATCGAATCGAAAGGCCATGGCGTGTCTCCCCGGCAGGCTGCCGTGGTGCGAACTCTAGGCAGGCACGGGTTGGCCCGGCTGGACGAAGAGCCCTGAGTGCTTGTACTTTTGACGCATGGTTCGTTCCTCCGCTGTCCGCCGCCGTGCGCGTCCCCGCGTGCCTGCGTTCGCTCTCTACGGCGAGGCCGAAGGTGCCCTCGCGAGCCGCGCCGAGATGCTCCACGTCGAGTCGGTGCAGTCGCGCAGCCGCCGATACCAGTGGGAGATCGACGCTCATGTGCACCACGGACTGCATCAGGTGGTGTGGGTGGCGCACGGGCAGGCCGAGGTGTCCTTGGACGAAACCCGCGTTCACTGCGAGGGCCCGGCGGCGGTCGTCATCGCGCCGGGCGTGGTGCATGCGTTCCGCTTTGCCCGCGACACCGAAGGCTACGTGCTGACGGCCAGCCCTGGCGCGATGGTCGAGGGCGAGGGGGGCGACGTGGCCCGTGCGCTCGCGGGCTTGTTCGCACGCTCGCGCGTGCTTGCGTTCGACGCCCGAAGCGAGCAGGCGGTGCGGCTGGGCGCGCTGTTCGAGGCCATGCTGGCCGAGTTCAACGCGCCGGACGCAGCCGGCGGGCCGCTGCCGGTGTGGCTCGCGAGGTCGGTGCTGTGGCGCCTCGCGCGCGACGCCCGCCTGCGCGGCGAAGGCGGTGCGCAGGCCCGCCCGCACCGTGCCCAGACCGCCAGATTCATGGCCCTGGTCGAGTCGCACCACCTGGACCACTGGCCGGTGGCGCGCTACGCGAAATCGCTCGGGATGTCGGCCGAACGACTGAACCGCATGCTGCGCGCCGAAACCGGCCGCACTGCGCTGCAGCTGGTGCACGAGCGTCTCGTCCGCGAGGCGCAACGTCGCCTGCTCTACATCGCTGCGCCGGTGTCTCGGCTGGCATGGGAGCTGGGCTTCGAGGACGCCGCCTACTTCTCGCGCTTCTTCAAGCGTCTGGTGGGCCTGTCGCCGGCGCAGTTCCGGCGCGACGCCGCGCCTGCCTGAGCGTGAGTCAGAGCAGCAGGCGCATCTGGTGTGCCGCGCGGCCGAGGTGGGCCACGAAGTGGCGCACGGCCGGGGACAGCGCACTTTGCGGACGCGACATCGCAGCCAGCGTGGCGCGGAACGGCGCCTCGCGCAGCTTGAGCGTCACCATGTAGTTCGCCGCCAGAGGATGCAGTGCGATGGGCTGCGGCATCAGGCCCACATAGTCGCCACCGCAGATCAGCGACAGCAGCCCGAGGGTCGAATTCACCAGCGCCGAAGCCCGGGGCGGCGACAGGCCGTGCTGTTCGAACAGATGCCTCGCATAGCCGGCGCCGTCGGTGCTCCCGGTGAACACCCAGCGCGCCTCGGCCAGTTCGGACAACGTGCGCGCACGGGCCCACGGGCTGCCCTTGCGCACCACCACCACCATGGTGATCGGCATCAGCGGCTCGATCACCAGCTCGCCGGGCGGCAGGCCGGCCGGCTGGGGGCCGATGGCCACGTCCACTTCGCCGCGGCGCAGGCGGCTGAGCTGCTCGACGTAGAGCTCCTCCTGGACATGCAGGCGGATGTCCGGATATTCGAGGCTGAAGGTCCGCAGCGTCTCCGGGATCAGCATCATCAGTGCCAGCGGTACCGCACCCACCCGCAGCTCGCCCACCATCGCGCCACCGAGCTGGCGGATCTCGTCCACGGCGGTGCTCAGCTCTCGGTCGGCGGCGCGAGCGCGCTCGTACAGCACCTTGCCCTGTGCCGTGGCGACCACGCCGGTGCTCGAGCGCAGCACCAGCGGCGCGGCCAGTTCGCGCTCCAGCTCCCGGATCGCCTTGGTCAGTGCCGGCTGCGAAACGCCCAGGCGGCGCGCGGCGCCGCGCAGGCTGCCTTCCTCGACAGCCGCCACGAGAGCCTTCAATGCCACCAGCCTCATGGAAACCATGATAACGATCGGTTATCGCGTCAGGCGACACTGAGCCAGCCGGCCCGACCGGTCACCCTAGACTCACGCGCCGCCGGCCCGTGCCGGAATGTCCGCCCCTGTTCATGCCCATCACTGGAAACACCCGCGTCTATTTCATCCTCGGCGACCCCGTTGCCCAGGTGCGCGCCCCCGAGGTCTACAACCACCTGTTTGCCAGCCACGGCATCGACGCCGTGCTGGTGCCCCTGAAGCTGCCCGCCGCGGCGCTGCCCGGGTTCCTCAAGCACGGCCTGGCGGCGGAGAACGTCGGCGGCTTCTGGGCCACGATCCCGCACAAGGCGCAGCTGGCCGACCTGCTTGCCCCTTCAGACCCCGTGGCGCGCATCGCGCATGCCGTCAATGCGGTGCGCCGCCTGCCCGACGGCTGCCTGGAGGCGGCGCTGTTCGACGGCATCGGCTTCGTCAAGGGGCTGGACCATTTCGGCATCGACGTGCGCGGCCGTCGCGTGCTGGTGGTCGGCGCAGGTGGCGGCGGCCACGCCGTGGCCGCGGCGATCGCGCAGCGGGGCCCGGCGGCGCTGTCGGTGTTCAACCGCACCCCCGAGCGCGCCGCCTCCCTGGTGCAACGGCTGCAGCCCATTGCGGGTGCCGCCGCCACGGTGGCCGCGAGCGCCGACCCCGCCGGCTTCGACCTCATCGTCAACTGCACGTCGCAGGGCCTCAAGCCCGACGACCCGATGCCGTTCGACCCGCAGCGCGTCGACGCCGGCGCGGCAGTGGTCGACATCATCATGAGCAAGCAGCCGACGCCGCTGCTGCGCGAGTGCCGCGCTCGGGGCCTGAAGGCCGAGGCCGGCTTCGAGATGCTGGTGCAGCAGATCCCCGAATACCTGCGCTTCTTCGGCTACG
>WBZX01000308.1_pt1 | contig 47175 bp, 46 predicted proteins | sample 5204211 | NCBI WGS metagenome assembly WBZX01 (sample SAMN12344362, study PRJNA552823) | activated sludge metagenome | biome: Activated sludge suspended growth; feature: Nitrification reactor; material: Wastewater; isolation source: activated sludge from nitrification reactor of wastewater...
CGGTTTTTTTATCAGCAGAGAAACCAGTAAAATAGGGCAGCACAAAGAGAATGCGAACAAAGACAAGCGAAATGATAGGCGCTCACCCAGAGGAGGATTTGTCGTGGTTAGGCAAATAACACGAATCCCGTTTTACCTTACGATAACTGGTTGTGTCGAAAACATACAGATCTAATTCAGAATTCTAGCGCCGTGTTCGGCAAAGTTTTTGAATAGAATAATATCTATCTCTGTTTAGAATTCTTTCTTTCTTTCTGCGGTATTTTCGTATGGGTCTTGTAGAGAAAAAATAATTCCTGCTAGTGGTGGTAGGGTAATCGCAATAGAATCAGGAAAACCCATCCAGGGTATCTGCATACTGGTAATATTCCCCGCATTGCCTATATTACTTCCGCCATAGTAGGCTGAATCACTGTTGAATATCTCCCGATAAATCCCTGTAGTCGGAACACCGATGCGATAACCGGTGCGCGGAACCGGGGTGAAGTTGAGGATCACCAGCACAAAAGAACCATCTTTGGTGTACCGCATGTAGCTGATTACCGAATGATCAGCATCCTGGCAGTCGATCCAGTGAAATCCTTCGGATACAAAATCGAGTTGATGCAAGGCTGGAATGTGTTTGTAATAATGATTCAAATCACGGTGTGCAGCCTCTATACCGGAGTGTTGTTTTTGTCCAAGCAAATGCCAATCCAGTTCATGGTTGATGCGCCATTCTTGTTGTTGGGCAAATTCATTACCCATGAAATTGAGCTTTTTGCCTGGCCACGTCATCTGATATACCAACAACAAACGCACATTGGCGAATTTCTGCCAGGCATCACCGGGCATTTTGTTAAATAGAGAACCTTTGCCATGCACTACTTCGTCATGTGAAAATGGTAAGACAAAGTTTTCGCTATACGCATAGAGCTGACTGAACGTAAGTTGATCCTGGTGATAACGTCGATGGATAGGATCTTGCCGCATATACGTCAAGGTGTCGTGCATCCAACCCATATTCCATTTCATCGAAAATCCCAGACCACCGATATACGTTGGGCGCGATACGCCCGGCCAAGCAGTGGATTCCTCGGCCAGTGTCAGTGCACCGGGAAATTCGGCGTGTACCATAATATTCAGCTCGCGCAGGAATTCGATCGCTTCCAGATTTTCCCTGCCGCCGTATTTATTCGGCAACCATTCGTCTTCTTTGCGTGAGTAATCCAGATATAGCATGGAAGCCACTGCATCGACGCGCAATCCATCCAGGTGAAATTCGGATAACCAATAATGGGCGCTGGACAACAGAAACGATTTCACTTCGTTACGTCCATAATTGAAGATATACGTGCCCCAATCCTGATGAAATCCCAGACGGGGATCTTCATGTTCATATAAGGCTGTACCGTCGAAGCGCGCCAAAGCAAAAGTGTCTTGCGGAAAATGCGCGGGCACCCAATCCAGGATCACGCCAATTCCCGCCTGGTGGCAGCTATCGATAAAAAGCCGGAAGTCATCAGGAGAACCGTAGCGACTGGTAACTGCAAAATAGCCGGTGGTCTGATAGCCCCAGGATTCGTCCAGCGGATGCTCCGAGATGGGCATCAATTCAATATGCGTATAACCCATTTCCAGAATATATGGCAGCAGATGATCAGCGAGCTCCCGGTAAGTGTAAAAACGCCCATCTGGATGCCGTTTCCATGATCCGATATGGATTTCAAAAATATTGAGTGGTGCATGTAACCAATCCCAGTTAGCGCGATTCATCATCCACTGTGTATCGTGCCAACGATAGGTATTATCGCCCGGTGTCAATGCCGCAGTATTGGGTCTGAGCTCATAGCGATTGGCATAAGGATCTGTTTTTATAAAAATTTCACCGCTATTGCGATTGCAGATCTCAAATTTGTAAAGTGAATTGGGTGGTAATTCGGGAATGAATAGTTCCCAGACACCACTAGCATGGTGTATCGCCATAGGATGGATACGTCCATCCCAGCGATTGAAGTCACCCACAACGCTGACTCGTCCGGCGTTGGGTGCCCATACCGAAAATCGCATGCCATCCACGCCGGCATTCCTAACGCACTGAGCTCCCAGCATGCGATAGGCTTGCCGCAGTTTGCCTTCATTGAACAGATACACATCATGATCTGAAATTTGCAGCGAAAAAGCATAAGGATCATATGTTTCATAGACCATATGCGGTGCACCTTTCTCTTCAATCCGCAATCGATATGGCATGTCGTGTGACGATTCCCCGTGCCATTCGAAAATTCCGTCAGAATGGATACATTTCATCGGCTCAAAACCAACGGTGGTTCTGACCCACACATTCGCATCAAAAGGGCGGAATACTCGTATCAAAATCTGACCGCGCGCTCTATGTAATCCCAAATACGAGAACGGATCATGTAGCCGAGCATTCAGCAGTGCATGTTGCAATGAATTAGTCTTTTGGATGGCGATCACATATTACCTATCAGATGAGTTAGCTGGTATAACCTGAATTATAGCGTGTCTATCCTTGATCATTGACAATTAAAATAGAAGCGATATGTGAGAAAGTGCCATAATGCGATAACATATCCACATGAAGAGGGGAGGTTTATAGCTATGGACAATATCGAACGGCTGCATGCCGGTGAATCCCAAGCAGGGTACCAAACCAGTACGCGTTTTCACAGCAATATCACGCTCAATACAATCGCACTGATACTGGCGGGCGGGCGTGGTAGCCGGCTGCATCAACTGACCGATTGGCGCGCTAAACCAGCAGTCCCCTTTGGAGGTAAATTTCGTATCATTGATTTCCCACTTTCCAACTGCGTTAATTCAGGAGTCCGCCGCATTGGCGTGGTTACGCAATACAAGGCACAGAGCCTGATTCGTCATATTCAACATGGCTGGAGCTTCCTTGATGGACGCTTCAAAGAGTTTGTCGAATTGCTTCCTGCGCAGCAGCGCACAATCGAGGAAACATGGTATCAAGGCACAGCCGACGCCGTATTCCAGAATCTCGATATCTTGCGACGCCATGATGCTAAATATGTATTAATCCTGGGGGGAGATCATATTTACAAAATGGATTACAGCAAGTTATTGGCTGAACATATGGAGAAGGGTGCCGATATGACAGTGGCTTGTCTCGAAATTCCGCTGCAGGAAGCCAGTGCCTTTGGCGTCATGGGCGTGAATGATAAATGGCAAGTAACCAGTTTTGCTGAAAAACCGGAAAACCCAGTATCGATTCCCGGCCAACCGGAAACAGCTCTGGTAAGTATGGGAATTTATGTTTTCAATGCAGCGTTTCTATATGAACAGCTCATTCGCGACCATCAAATCAATGATTCGTCACATGATTTTGGTAAAGACCTGATTCCCTATCTGGTGCCCCGTTATCGCGTATTTGCACATCGATTTCTAAACAGCTGCGTGAATATGGCATCAGGAATACCTTACTGGCGCGATGTAGGAACAGTGGATGCTTATTGGGAAGCCAATTTAGACCTGATCACCATAACACCTCAGCTTAATCTCTACGATGAAGATTGGCCGATTTGGACGCATCAGGAACAATTACCTCCGGCAAAATTTGTTTTTGATGACGTAGATCGCCGTGGCCAGGCGCTGGATTCATCCGTATCAGGGGGCTGTATTATCAGTGGTGCGACGGTGCGCGGTTCCTTGCTGTTTTCCAATGTTAAAGTCAACAGCTATAGTAATGTGCAAGATTCGGTCATACTACCGAATGTTGTGGTTGGCAGGCATGCGCGTTTGCGGCGTGTTGTGGTGGAAAAACAATGCATCATTCCTGAAGGATTGGAAGTAGGATATGATTCAGAGGCAGATCGCAAGCGATTCTATGTGACCGCAAAAGGCATTACACTGATTACACCGGAAATGTTGGGGCAACGTGTTCATCATATGCGTTAACTATTGGAAATTTATGAGTATCATCATTTTTAAATGAAGCAGTTAAATCTTGTTTTGTTGTGGCACATGCATCAACCGGATTACCGCGACTATGTCACCAAAGAATTCGTATTGCCGTGGGTATATTTGCATGCCATCAAGGATTATACCGACATGGCTTATCACTTAGAGATGCATCCAAAAACCAAAGCGGTGATTAATTTTGTGCCGGTACTGTTGGATCAATTAGAAGATTTTACCGAGCAATTTTCTACAGGGCAGATACGTAACCCTTTGCTGCGCTTGTTAGCCACGCCTGAGCTCGAGCACATTACGCTACAGGATCGCTTGTACGTGTTTGACAGTTGCTTTCTTAGCAATCATGAAACGATGTTGAAGCCTTATCCGGCCTATAAACGCCTGCACGAACTTTATCAAATCTTTAACAAACGCAGCGAGAATGAATTCACTTATCTTTCCAGTCAATACATGGCAGATTTGCTGGTATGGTATCACTTGGCTTGGATGGGCGAAAGTGTGCGCCGCAACAACGAATTCGTAATGAAGTTGATGGCGCAAAGTAAAGGATTTACCTGTGCTGATCGCTTACAATTATTTAATTTAATTGGGGAACTGATCCAAAAACTGATTCCACGCTACCGCAAGCTTGCTGAGTCAGGCCAAATTGAGCTATCCACGACACCGCACTATCATCCGCTTGCACCGCTGTTGATTGATTTTCCCTCTGCCCGAGATAGTCAACCCGATGTTACTTTGCCGGAGCATTCCTTTTATCCGGGTGGGCGCAGCCGTGTCGCATTTCACTTATCCTCGGCAACAACCAGCCACACGCAGCGTTTCAATGAAAAACCTTCCGGTATCTGGCCGGCTGAAGGTGCTGTGTCGGCAGCATTATTGAAAATCCTGGCAGAGCAAGATTGTCAATGGAGTGCTAGTGGCGAAGGCGTTCTGGTGAATAGTCTGCGTGCCTCTTATCCTGATGCGCCATTACCGGATCGTAACCACTATTTATATCGCCCCTACCGAGTGGCTGGAGAAGCGGAGCAAGTCATGTGTTTTTTTCGTGATGATCAGTTATCCGATTTGATCGGTTTTGAATATGCCAAATGGTTTGGGCGTGATGCGGCAGAAAATTTTATCCAGTCGCTGGAGCACATCTACCATAATACACCGGCCGAAGAGAATCCGATTGTCAGCGTCATTCTGGATGGAGAGAATGCCTGGGAATCGTATCCCTATAATGGTTATTATTTTCTTGAAGATCTTTACAATTTACTCGATAGTCATCCGTTTATTCGCACTACAACATATCGTGACTATATCGCCGATGCTGAAAATATGGATAATATGACGATATTACCTGCCTTAGCTGCCGGTAGCTGGGTATATGGAACATTCTCTACGTGGATTGGCGACAGGGAAAAAAATTGCGCTTGGGATATGCTTTGTGCCGCCAAGCATAGCTTTGATCTGGTGATGCAAAGCGACCGGTTAAACGATGAAGAAAAAGCCGAGGCCAGTCGGCAATTGGCATCTTGTGAAAGTTCCGACTGGTTCTGGTGGTTTGGTGATTATAATCCAGCACATTCGGTAGCCAGTTTTGATCAACTGTTCAGGCAAAACCTGATGAATCTGTATCGTTTACTTAAACTGCCGATACCTTCGACAGTACTCGAGTCTATTAGCAAAGGCAGTAAAGAAATTGAAGCAAACAGTACCATGCGGCGATCTTCATGAATACCTGATTGATTTCAAGCTATACTAAACAGCATTGAAATTGGATTCTCGGTTGTCCAGGTTTTTAAAACAATTATCGGAATAATTGAATGTCACAACCTGTATCGCTACTCTTTGGTGTCCACGCGCACCAACCCGTCGGCAACTTTCCCAGCGTGCTGATGGATGCACATCTGCGTTGTTATCGACCATTCTTGCAAGTGCTCTATCGCTATCCGGATTTTCGTTTTGCTGTCCATTTCTCCGGTTGGTTGCTTGATTATCTAATGCAACATTTTCCTGAAGATATGGCATTACTTCACGAAATGGTGTTGCGAAAACAAGTAGAGCTATTTGGTGCGGGTGATACCGAGCCGGTTCTGGCGGTTATTCCAAACCGTGACCGTATCGGGCAGATTGAGGCTTTCTCCAGCAAATTGGCAATCCAGTTGGGACAACGTCCGCAAGGCGCATGGTTAACCGAACGTGTGTGGGAGTCCACGGTGGTTCCGGCACTTGCAGCGTGCGGCATCCGTTATGTGATTGTGGATGATTACCATTTTCTCTGTGCCGGCAAAACACCAGCTGAATTAAATGGTTATTTCACCACTGAAGAAGATTCGCATAAACTGGATTTGTTTCCGATTTCGGAATCTCTACGTTATAAAATACCATTTTCCCCTGTTGAGGAAACAATCGCTTATCTCGAATCATTAGCAGATGATCATCCCTCAGCTAGCAAAGTTGCAGCGATTTATTTTGATGATATTGAGAAATTCGGTATTTGGCCGGAAACTTACCAGTGGGTATATGAAAAAGGCTGGCTTGAGCAATTCATTCAAGGTGTACTCACTTCAACAAAAATTTGTACCCAACATTACAGCGAATATCATGCTGGTGAAAAAACGCGGGGGATTGTTTATTTACCCACGGTATCCTACATTGAAATGAATGAATGGACATTACCCGCCCAGTCTGCAAACACCTATGCAGACCTCGTGCAACAGGCGAAGAACAGTGGTTGGTATGAACATAAGAAAGCATTTGTACGCGGCGGTATCTGGAAGAATTTCTTTTCTCGCTATCCGGAATCCAACTGGATGCATAAACGTATGTTAGGACTCTCTGCAAGGCTGGATGCATTACCGGAGAAACAGCATACAGCGTTGATGCAGCAAAAACTCTATGAGTCTCAAGCCAATGATGCTTATTGGCATGGTTTGTTCGGCGGCTTATATCTTCCCCATTTGCGGCGTGCTGTCTACAACGGTTTGATTGAATTGGAAGCCTTGTTGGATACCTGCGCGCATCGTCCGGCCTATTTCACCGAAGATACCGATCTGGATGGCGTGGCGGAAGCGTATCTGCAGAATGGCGTTCTCCAGGCAATCATGAAACTGGATAGCTTTGCCGCTATTTGTGAACTGGATGCTTACCAGTTGAAACATAATTTCGGTGATACCTTACGTTGTCAGGTTGAGCACTATTATCAGAAAATTCAACCGGGAGAACAGCGCTCATCCGATCATGCAGGTAGTGGTATCGCTTCCGTGCATGACAGAATCAGTTATAAACATGAAATAAGCGCAACAGATATCCTTGCTGATGATCATCCTCGGAGTCTTTTTGTGGATCGTTTGGATGCAGTGTTTATTGCCTATCGATCTTTAGCTTCAGCGCTTGAGAATAACCATTTTCAATCTGAAAATGCCCCATACCCTATTCATAAGCACATCATGCTTAACAACAATCAGCTACAAGTCGCATATCGTTTTACCGCTAAAATGAAACAGGCATTCAGTACCGAGATCAACCTTGCTATGCCGAGCTGTGATGGAATGGGCGGGCGCTATATTTACCAAGGAGAGATTCCCGGTGGCTTCGGTCATTTACTTAAATTGACAGATTTAATCGAAATTACACTGGATGACGATACGTTGGGTGGCAATATTGTGTTAAGGACTTCTTCTCCTGTGACGTTCCAGGCACATCCACATTTCTCAGTATCACAATCTGAGAGCGGGTTTGAGAAAATTATGCAAGCAGTGACGCTACTATTGGAATGGCCGATAATAACGCAAGAATTGGTTATCACGCTGGAGATCAATTCACGAAAACAGATCAAGCCATGAGCAATTAATCCAGTGTGAGTGTTCGATTTGGAAACCAGCACGTGGTCTAAGCGGATCCGTACAATTCATAACAGTGATTAAAACAAATAATATGTCTTCTCTTATTCAATCTCCCGCTTGGCTTGCTTTGCAAGCACATCAACCCGTTATGGCGCAGCAACATCTGCGTGAATTATTTCAAAAAGATCCACTGCGCTTTGAAGAATTCTCGCTACTTTTTAATGATATTCTGATGGATTATGCCAAGCAGCCGCTCAGTCGTGAAACAGTTGATCGGCTGCTGGAACTGGCGCACCAACAACAATTGGAAAGCTGGATTGCCCGCATGTTCTCGGGAGAGAAAATCAACTCAACCGAGCGCCGGGCAGCATTGCATATTGCGTTACGCGGTGAACATCCTATTCAGATGGATGGCGTGGATGTGATGCCGGAAGTTAAACGCGTATTGAACCAAATGGAGCACTTCTCGATGGGTATCCAAAGCGGTGCACGCAGAGGATATACGGGGAAAATTTTTACCGATATTGTCAATATCGGTATCGGTGGTTCCGATTTGGGACCGGTGATGGTGACCGAAGCGCTTAAGCCTTACTGGTTAAATGGCATTACACCGCACTTTATTTCAAATATTGATGGCGCACAACTGGCTGAAACATTGCGGCATCTCGATCCGACCACGACATTGTTTGTAATCGCCTCAAAAACCTTTACTACCCAGGAAACACTTACCAATGCACATTCTGCACGGAAATGGTTTCTGACACACGGTGGCAGTGAAGAGCATATTGCACAGCATTTTGTCGCTGTATCCACCAATCGTGCCGCGGTGGAAAAATTCGGTATCGATCCCGGCAACATGTTTGAGTTCTGGGATTGGGTGGGCGGGCGCTATTCGTTATGGTCGGCGATTGGTCTTCCGATTGCATTGACCATTGGCATGGATAATTTTTATTCACTGCTCGCAGGCGCACGGGAAATGGATCAGCATTTCGCCGCGACACCATTGAAAAAAAACTTGCCGGTTATGCTGGGTTTGATCGGGATCTGGCAAATCAATTTTTTCGGCACTTCATCACATACGGTTCTGCCCTATGATCAATCCATGCAATATTTTCCCGCTTATTTACAGCAACTGGAAATGGAGAGTAACGGCAAACGGGTCACCCGTGACGGCGAAGTGGTCGACTATGCAACCGGAACAGTCGTTTGGGGCGAACCGGGAACCAATGGACAGCATGCTTTTTACCAGTTATTGCATCAAGGAACACAAACCGTTTCAGCCGATTTTCTGGCGCCTTGTCAAAGCCATCATCCGGTTGGCCACCATCATCGCATGTTACTGGCTAATTTCTTTGCTCAGACTGAAGCATTAATGGCCGGTAAGAACGAACAAGAAGTACGCACCGAATTAAAAGCGCAAGGTATGAGCGATGAATCCGTAAAACAACTACTACTGCATAAAATTTTCCCCGGGAATCGTCCGACAACGTCCATTTTGTTCAAAAAACTCGATCCAAAAACACTGGGTTCAATCATTGCACTGTATGAACATAAAGTTTTTGTGCAAAGCGTTATCTGGAATATTAACCCTTTTGATCAATGGGGCGTGGAGCTGGGTAAACAGTTAGCCGGAAAGATCCTGACGGAATTGGAACAGGATGCTGCAGCGACTTGCCATGATGCCTCCACGAATGGGTTGATCAATTATTTCAAAGCGAATCAGTAATAACATTATTCATGCCGTCATCCCAGCAATTCCGCGTTCTGTTTATTACCTCTGAAGTTTATCCACTGTGCAAAACCGGCGGCTTGGGTGATGTCAGCGCTGCATTACCTGCTGCGTTACGTATGCTGCAGACCGATGTAAGATTGCTACTGCCCGGTTATCCGCAAGTTCTGGCAGGCGTTAAATATAAATCCAAAGTAGCCGAGTTCAATGAATTGCCACAATTTCCACCTACCACACTGCTTTCAGCAAGATTATCGCTAAGCAAATCTGAAAATATTCCAGTTTTTGTGGTTGATTGCCCAGGATTATTCCGCCGCGAAGGCGGTCCTTATAGGGACATGCTTGGGCGTGACTGGCCGGATAATGCATTACGTTTTGGTCTGCTCTCGAAAATTGGCGCCATTCTGGCCAGTGACGCCAGCCCGATTGCCTGGCGTCCGCACATCGCACATTGTAATGACTGGCAAAGTGGTCTCACCCCGGCTTATCTGCATTTTTATGAGGGAAAGAAAGCAGCGACTGTAATGACGATCCACAATCTCGCATTCCAAGGCATTTTCCCGCCCGGCAGTGTAGTGCAGTTAGGGTTGCCTGCAAGTAGTTTTGACATGAATGGTGTGGAATATTACAGCAATCTATCCTTTCTCAAAGCAGGACTTTATTACGCGGACCATATCACGACAGTCAGTCCCAATTATGCACAGGAAATTCAAACAGAACCGCTGGGTTTTGGCTTGCAGGGATTACTGGCTGCACGAAGCCAACATCTCACCGGTATTATCAATGGCATAGCCATCAACGAATGGGATCCTGCTACGGACCGCCATCTGGTAAAAAACTACAGTAGTAAAAAGTTATCTGATAAAGCTGCTAATAAAAGTGCTTTGCAACAACAAATGGGGTTAGCAGTTGATGCCGATATTCCGCTATTCGGTGTGGTTAGCCGCTTAAGTCACCAGAAAGGTATTGATTTATTGATACAAATTATACCACAGCTGATAAAAATACCCGCGCAACTGGTTGTGCTAGGTAGCGACCATGCGGAACTCGAACACCAGCTTTCGACGCTGGCCCAAACCTACCCTGATACAATTGCTGTTCGTATCGGTTTTAATGAAACTTTGTCTCACTTGATTGAAGCTGGTGCAGATTGTTTCCTGATGCCATCACGTTTTGAACCGTGCGGTCTGAATCAAATGTATAGTCAGCGTTATGGTACGCCACCCGTAGTACATGCTACTGGCGGCTTACTCGACACCGTGGTGGATTACACACCAGCAACACTTGCGACTGGAAACGCTAGTGGTTTTTTATTACACCCAATGACTGCTGACAACCTGCTAAGCACGATCCAGCGTGCAACACTTGCTTATCACAATAAAAAAACTTGGCAGCGCTTACAGAAAAATGGCATGGCAAAAGACTTTAGCTGGCAAGCTAGCGCAACGGCTTATCAAGAAATTTACTATTCTCTGCACGCTGATCGAAGATAAATAATTTCTAATTCTTTCTACAAGAAATTATCCTCTCTTAATGGTTTCCATTAGTAAAAAACCATGGTTTCCCCAATATACACATAGTGTTGATAAAATTAAGATGATGCCATGTCGTTTATATATGGAGATTGATCATGAAAGCAATGAAATTTTCAGCACTGATACCTTTGTTTGCTCTGAGTCTGTTAGCTTCACCTGTCGTTGCTGACAATGACCATGAAGCATTGGTAAAGCATTACGGAAATTTGGTTGAGGAAGCAAAAGTAAGATTGCAGGAGAACAGAAGAATATTGGAAGAATATGAAGATCATCCTTATTATTATGGTAGACAAGGGCAAGATGTCAGATCACATGCTTCTGCCAATATTCGCGAATATGAAAAAACTTTGAAAGAGAATTTGGCCAATGTTGATCTGCACAGAAGAATGGCAGTAGCGCAACGAAATGATCAAACAAATAAAACAGAGGTCGGTCTTAATCGTGATTTTACGGCAGCAAACCCCGAATATTCTGATAGCAGAGGACTCTGAGAAAAACCAAACAGCCATCAACCGAAATTGATGGCTGTTTTAATTTTCTTCGTACATCTATTTAAAATAGAATCATCAGAAGGGCAGTAAGAAATCAAGTGAGAACAAGATTTGGTCTTTGTTACCGCCAAATGGTCGATAAGCTGCTGCTCGATAGGCATCAACTCTGTCGTAACGGATATTTGGGCGAATATTCAGCTTTTTCAATAAATCCCATTTAAGTTTCAACGTCTTGGCTGCCTTCCAGTTTAACCCCACAGTCGCTGAATAATAATCTGCCGGTGTGATCGTGACACTGTTAAGATCACCTGCATAACTGACTGCTGAGCCATTAACAATATTGGTAGCAGCAGCTATCCGGAAAGGTGATGGATTACGAAAGCCATCTGCATCGCGGTACCATTCACCTCGGACACCCAAAGATAAATTGTCCGTTAAATCATAATACAAATGTGCGATAGCACTAAGCCATTCGGCGTCTTTTGTTACATTGGTATATTTCGGATTGTTCAGTAAGACCCCACCTGCATGACCATAAACATGGTGCAATACTAAAAGAGTTTTGGGGGTAATCTTGTGTTGCAGCACAATATTATAAAATCCCCAAGATTCGCTGCTCCGCGTTGAAATTTCACCATAAGTACCGGAGAAGTGAAACGAGGTGGCGCGATTATCGCTAGTCCAAGTAAAACCAGCAAGTCCACTCCAGTTCCCTAGTTGTTTATCCCATCCGCCATCCCAGCCACCATTAGCGCTGCCGGTAAGCGGTCCTCCCAAGATTAACCAGTTTTTGTTAACTGTATAGTTTGCCAGCATCCCTGTATGCGTAAAAGGTTCGCCGACATTCAAGGTATAAGCACGGGTATAAAAAAAATTGTCCGGTGCAGGAACAGTTTCAAAACCTGTCGGGGTATAGAAATGACCTAACTTGATATTGAGTCCGTTACCAAGGGGTACATAGGTTTCCAGGTATGCTTGTGGAAGAGCAATACCATAGGTCCGTGTGGAAGCACAACATAGATTGAGATCCCAGTTATTTCTTTGCAGCGGCTCTCCCGAGTTCACATCAAAAGTTGGAACGCCAAAAGCTTGAGTAAATATGGCGTCTGTTCCAAACATAAAATCAAAGCGCCCGCCAAAATCCCATACTCTGCCTTCTGAAACAACCGGACGCCGCATGTATAAGTTAAATTGATTGAGTTGAAATCGGTTAGCCTGATCAGCAAAGATAACCGGGCCATTAAATCCATTATTCTGGCTGGGATTAAGAGTTGCTCCGCCATGAATCCAACCACCCAATTCTAATTTGCTATCGCTAAATAATTTTCTAAGATTATTAGCATACAGATTATCTGAATGTACTGTAAAAATTAATACACTGCTTGCTAAAACAAATAACAAACAGCCTGGTAGTTTCAAGATGCATTGCATTTTTGGAGTTATTCCGCAAGAAGAAAGCGAGTGCTATATCAGTATTGGATTTGTTGGGTACTTCATATCCGACAGAAGAGATATATGCGGACAGAATTATAGACGCTTTAACGAAATATTCCCATTATCGTGCGCCAGTTTACTGTAAGAGTTTATGGCAATTATTAATCTGTGTAGTATATTCATTTTGAGTTGTCTAGATAACTCAGACGCCATCATTTTTTATGTATTTTTGGTACTTTTGGGTTCTTTCCTTTCGGTTTTACAAGTAACTGAACACTGAGAAAATAGCTTTTAATTTAATATTAGATGCGTAATGGTTAATGGTTTCCATTAATGAAAAACAATGGTTTTCCTAATATACACATTGTGTTGATCGAATTAAGATGATGCCATTCGTTTTATGTCTGGAGGGTATTTATCATGAAAGCACTCAAATTCTCAATACTGTTGCTTGCGCTTACTATGTTGGCCTCGTGCGCACAAATGGGTTCGTCTGTAATCGCACCGGCAGGAATTGCTAGTAATGATCACGAGGCTTTAGTAAGTTATTACGAGAACTCAGCTAAGGAAGCAAAAATAAGGTTGCAAGAAAATAAAAAAATGCTTGAAGCATACGAAGCGCGTTCTTATTACTATGGTAGACAAGGTCTGGATCTATCATCACACACTTCGGCTAATATTCGCGCCCACGAAAAAACTTTAAGGGAGAGCCTGATATATGCAGACCTTCATCGACGGATAGCACTGGAGCAACAAAATAATCAGATAAATAAAGCTGAGGTCGATCCAGATAGCGATTTTACGACTGAAGAATCAGAGTATTCCGGCAACAGAAAACTTTGAGAAACTGAGCAACCACCGACTGAAAAAGGTGATTACAGTTTCTTAGAACGATGCATTTCATTTTCTGAAATGGAATGATTAGAAGGGCAACACGAAATCAAGGGAAAACAGAATCTGGTCTTTGTTGCCGGCAAATGGCCGATAAGCAGGTGCCTGATAGGCATCAACTCTGTCGTAACGAATGTTTGGACGGATACTAAGCTTCTTAATTGCATCCCATTTAAGCTTCAATGTCTTGGCTGCTTTCCAGTTCATGCCGATAGTGGCAGAATAATAATCTGCTGGCATAATGGTTACATTGCTGAGGTTGCCTGCGTAACTGACCGGTACACCATTCACAAGATTGGTGGCTGCTGCAATTCGGAAAGGAGACGGGTTACGAAAACCGTCTCTATCACGAAACCACTCTCCTCGAGCGCCAACTGACAGATTTTCTGTTAAATCATAGTATAGATGCATCACTAAGCCCGTCCATTTAGCATCTTTTACTACATTCGTATACTTCAGATTGTTCAATAAAACACCATCAGCGAAACCATGTACATGGTGCAATACCAACAAGGTTTTGGGGTTGATTCTGTGTTGAAACACAATATTATACATTCCCCATGCTTCGTTGCTTCGCGCTGAAGCTTCACTGTAAGTGCCGGTAACATTGAGTGAAGTTGCACGGTCATCGCTAGTCCAAGTGATGCCGCTCACGCTACCCCAATTACCTAATTGTCTATTCCAGCCGCCATCCCAACCGCCGGTAGCGCTACCAGTAACGGCACTGGCAGAAACTGTCCAATTATTATTAATGTCGTAGTTTGCCTGTAAGCCGGTGTGTGTAAAAGGTTCACCGGCATTAAAAGAATATGCGCGCGTATAAAAAAAGTTATCAGGTGCCGGGACTGTTTCAAAACCGGTTGGAGAATAAAAATGTCCTAATTTGAGATTGAGACCATTTTTACCAATCGGCACATGCGCTTCCAGATAAGCTTGCGGAAGGGCAATACCATAGGTGCGCGAAGAAGAACAGCATATATTGAGATCCCAGTTATTTCTATTTAGTGCTTCGCCAGAATTGGCATCAAAAGTTGGAACCCCGAATGCTTGGGTGTAAATAGCATCTGTTCCAAATAAAAAATCGAAGCGTCCACCAAAATCCCATTTTTTTGTTTCGGATACAACCGTGCGTTGTAAAAACAAATTAAATTGATTTAACTGGAAGCGGTTCGCTTGATCAGCAAACGCAACCGGACCGTTAAATCCGTTAGCTTGGCTGGGGTTAAAGGTTGCACCGCCATGAACCCAGCCCCCGAATTCAATCCTGTTATCTTTAACAAATTTTTTTAGCGTGCTTGCATGCAGAGTAACCGAGTGGGCAACAAGAAAAAGTGTGCTGCCGACTATGGCAGATAATAACCATTTTGAATATTTCATGTTTGAGTCACAAGTAAGGATTCATTCGTAAATAAGCGACATCTACCAAAAGTCATTGGACTGATTATGATTATTAGACTAAGACTTCAGGACTTTTGTAAGCTCTGCTAATTCGTGAGGTTAGTTCGGTTTTTGTTGAAGAGGAAGAACATATTTACTTTCTATAACTATCTGATATGCAAAGTTTTTATATAGTATCATAAGAATCATTGGATTGGAGTATAAACATCCAGTATTCGGAAATGCTAAATAGATTTGTCTACTTCAAGATTGTATTCAATGTAAACCATTTCTTTCATTCAATGTAAGAAATATTTTTATTTTGCTATTTTATTTTGGATACCGCATCAAATGATAAGCAAAATCAGTTACTGCTTATAGTTTGCCTGATTTTATTTTCAATGTATCTAAAATAAGAATGCGAGTGCCGCAAATTTCTTATGCAATAGGACGCGTTATTTTACAATAAAAAAATGAATTCGAACGTAAGGCAATCTATAAAGCTCTTCTTATGTTTTAGTTGCGAGCTTAGCTTATTCAGTTTTTCAACAAGAAGAAGGGTTCCTTTTCTATATTTCTCCTTTAACTTTCCATAAAACATCATTATATTCCCATGTTTTTATAGATTCTGTAAGGTTAGGGGGTCTTGCAGATCATATCTAAAACTCGATTGCTTGTACTCTAGTTTTTAGGCTTAGAAAAATGGCACAAGGATCTATTCATTAAATGGGGATTTGAGTTCTGGTATAATTCATTGAGGTGAATATTTAAATCAATGCGATCAGATTGGTATTAAATATTCTGGAATAATAAAAATAGGTCGTATTTTTAAATGATCAGTCGTCTGCATATCAGCTTTCCTTTGATTCTTTTCATTCTTCTGATTTTATTGACATTCTGGTTAGATCAAGTAACTCGTCCGCCTGAGCGAAGTAAAGATGATGATTTGTACCGCACCCCGGATTATATTGTTGAAAATCTATCCGGTATTCGAATGGATTATGAGCGGACAATTCAGCGAAAATTTGCTGCTGAGAAATTATTTCATTATCTTAATGAAGAAGTTACTCAGATGGAGCAAATCAGCTTTATAAGCATTGGGGCGGAAAAACCACCTCTTCGTTTGCAAGCAGATCGTGCAGAAATAAGAAACAAAGGTAAGAATATTTATCTGACTGAAAATGTAACTGTATTCAGAGGTGCTGAGGATGACAGAGGCAAGATCACTTTGACGACGCATTCTCTACATCTTATGCCAGATGAGAACTTAGTAAAGACAGATCAAGCGGTAGCTATTTCAAAATTGAATACCATGATCAATGCCATCGGTATGGAATTAAATAATCATACTGGCGTAATACAGCTCTGGACACGAGTGAAAGTAATTAACGATAAATAATCAAAGAAAATAATGAGATTAATTCTAATTGTAGGTTTATCTGGTTTATTTCTTGTTCAGCCTGTGCTGGCTGAACGGGCTGATCGGAATAAACCTGTTTACCTGGAAGCTGATCGCGCTACCGTTGAGGATGTGAATCGTAAAGAAGCGAGCCGAGTCAGTATATTTACCGGGAATGTGGTGCTAACTCAGGGAACAATGCGGATTAGTGCAGATAAAGTGGTTATGAAAGAAGATCTTAACGGATTCCGTTATGCAACAGCAACCGGAAATCTGGTTAGTTTTCGTCAGAAACGCGATGGTTTGGATGAATATGTTGAAGGATGGAGTGAGCGGGCCGAGTACGATAGTAAAACGGATAAAATTGAGCTATTTCGGCAAGCGCGATTAAAACGTGGTTCTGATGAAGTGCAGGGCGATTATATTTCCTATGATATGACCAGTGAATTCTTTAAAGTGATTGGTAGTACGGAGCGTGGGATCGAAACAGGTCCTAATAAACGGGTGCGGATAACGATTCAACCTAAAAATAAATCTGAATAATTAAAAAATTCTGAGTACCTATAAAAATTCAAACTTTAAATGAAGCGAGTGCGAAGCGCTACCATGAAATTTGGATTTCTACCGATGTATACTAGATCAGAGACAAATGTAATTTCAGCAAATGAGCGAGTTAAAAGCTAATAATTTAAAAAAACGCTATAAATCACGCACTGTGGTACAGGATGTTTCTTTCTCACTGAGCAGTGGTGAAGTGGTTGGTTTGCTGGGCCCTAACGGTGCCGGAAAAACGACCTGTTTCTATATGATCGTTGGTTTGGTGCCTCTGGATGGAGGAGGAATATATCTGGATGATCGCGACTTAAGCCGGTTACCGATTCATCAGAGAGCGGAGCTCGGATTGAGTTACTTACCTCAAGAAGCATCGATTTTCCGGCGTTTGACTGTCGAGGAAAATATTCTTGCTGTCTTAGAGTTGCAAAATTTGGATGAGGATACAAAACAGCGGTATTTAGATGGCTTATTACACGATTTGCATATCAGTCATTTACGTAATAATTCAGCCATCAGTTTGTCTGGGGGTGAACGTCGCCGCGTTGAGATAGCTCGTGCATTAGCGTCGCAGCCGCGTTTTATCCTGTTGGATGAACCTTTTGCCGGTGTTGATCCAATTGCCGTGGTGGATATACAGAAAGTTATCTCTTTTCTTAGAGAACGAAAAATTGGTGTACTGATTACCGATCACAATGTCCGGGAAACATTAGGAATTTGTGATCGCGCTTATATCATTAGTGAAGGTCATGTGCTAGCTAAAGGTAAACCTGAGGAGATCATTCATAATGAACAAGTTAAGGAAGTTTATTTGGGAGAGCACTTCCGACTGTGACGTAATGAATTAAGTTATTTTGCAATGGTTGCTTTACAAAATCATGAAACCGACACTTCAATTAAAGCTGTCACAACAGCTTAAACTTACGCCTCAACTGCAACAATCTATTCGATTGCTGCAGTTATCAACGATTGAGCTCAATCAAGAGATTGAGCGCATTGTGCAGGAGAATCCACTGCTGGAATTGCGCGAGGATTGGAATATACCTGTAGCAGAATATCCATTCGCACATGCAGAGTCCGATGCGACAAATTTAGAGAGTACGCCATCAGAAACGGTAGCATCTGGAACAGTATCAGAAGAAAGCCATTCGCATGATTCTGAATGGTTTCAAGAAAATATTTTTTCTTATAATACCTATGAAGACGATGATTATGAAGCCCCGCAAATCCCTGCCAAGCCATTAAGCCTGCGTGAATATCTGAATCTGCAGATTGCCTGCCTGCATCAAGTTTCTGAGTATGAGAGAAGGATTATCGGCTTATTGGTTGATAGCCTGGATGATGATGGTTATCTGCCTCAATCGCTGGATGAGTTAATGGAGATGTTGCCTGCAGAGCTGGGCGTCCATCTGCATGACCTGCAGCATGCACTTGTCTATTTGCAACACTTTGATCCACCAGGTGTGGGCGCACGTAGCCTTCAGGAATGTCTAGTGCTGCAACTGCAAGCACTGCCCGATAATGTCGCACATCGTGATCAAGCGCTAAGCGTAGTACAAGAGCATTTGAACATTTTGGCATCGCATGATTTTGGTCAAATCAAGAAATTATTGGCATGCGATGATCAGAGCCTGCGCGCTATCCAGAAATTGATTATCCATCTGAATCCTAAACCCGGTGCTGAATTCAGTTCTCAAAGCGACCGCTATGTTGTGCCTGATATCACCGTGACAAGAAATAATGGGATCTGGGTTGCAAATCTTAATATGGACGCACTTCCGAGGCTGAGTATTAATCATCTGTATGCTAACATATTGAAACAAGCACATCATAATGCAACAGGTGGATTAGCAAGCCAATTGAATGAGGCCAAGTGGTTGATTAAAAATGTTCAGCAGCGCTCAAGCACCATTCTAAGCGTAGCAAGTGCCATCGTGGCGCGGCAGCAGCAATTTTTTGAACACGGAGAAGTTGCTATGCGTCCGCTGGTATTGCGGGAGATTGCAGAAACTTTGAATTTACATGAATCTACAGTATCCCGTGTAACGACACAAAAATTTATGCATACACCTCGCGGGATTTTTGAATTGAAGTATTTTTTTGGCAGCCATGTGTCCACAGATTCAGGGGGAGCTTGCTCGTCCACAGCGATCCGTGCATTAATCAAACAATTGGTGCAAGAAGAAAACGCAAAGAAACCACTTAGCGATAACAAAATCGCAAACATTCTTGAACAGCAAGGTATTGTTGTTGCTCGTCGAACCATTGCGAAGTATCGGGAATCGTTACAGATTCCTGCAGCAAATCTTCGCAAATCATTTTAATTAGAATAAAGGAAGGATATGAATCTTAAACTTACCGGCAACCATGTGGAAATTACCGATGCTATGCGTGAATATGTCATTTCAAAGATTGGTAAAATCACGCGTCATTTTGATCATGTCATTGATGTCAGTGTCATTCTATCGGTAGAGAAACTTAAGCAAAAGGCGGAGGCGAATGTTCATGTGCGCGGCAAAGACATTTTTGTCGAGACCGACAGTGAAGATATGTATGCATCCATCGATAGCCTGGTCGACAAATTGGACCGGCAAATACTCAAACACAAAGAAAAAAACCTTGAACGTCGCAACCATGGTGCATTGAAAGACCAGGATTTTGAGCAATAAGGAATCATTACGCAGACCTCTATTTCCAAGCGATAATCTCATGATATTTCTTGGGATTCCGTGTTAGCATTTGACTGAACTCATCTTTTTTCCATGAATTTAATTTCACAATTATTACCACTGTCCAATGTTATTGTTGATTTAGATGTTGCTAGTAAGAAACGTGTTTTTGAGCAAGCCGGATTATTATTTGAAAATACCAGTCAGATCGGACGCAGTCAGGTTTTTGATAGCTTGTTTGCACGTGAGAAACTGGGTTCGACAGGTTTGGGGCAGGGTGTTGCAATTCCGCATGGCCGCATCAAAGGACTACGCGAAGCGGTTGCGGCTTTGGTAACTATGAAGGAGGCTATTCCATTTGATGCACCGGATGGTCAGCCAGTCAATATTGCTTGTATCTTGTTAGTGCCGGAGAAAGCTACCGATAAGCATCTGCAGATTTTAAGTGAACTGGCGCAAATGTTTAGTGATAAACAGTTTCGTGAGAATATCCTGCAAAGTAAGGATGCCGCTGAGATTCATAAACTCATTGCTGACTGGGAACCGAATGTCACAAATTAGTATTGCACAGCTATTTGAAGATAAGCGGGAAAAGCTTGAATTGGCCTGGATTGCCGGTCAGAGTGGCGGCGCAATAGAACTCAGCGATGCAGCGATTGCGCAATCTGACCAGGGTATGATCGGCCACTTGAATTTTATTCATCCAGACTGGATTCAGGTGCTGAGTAGCGATGAAATTCATTATTTAAACAAGCTGGAAGCTGCTTCACTGGAAAAGAAGCTACATCAGCTTACGCAAAGTAATCTGGCATGTATTATTGTTGCGGATGGCGCGGCAGTTCCTCAAACCATCTACAATATGGCCAGTACATCCAATATCCCTCTGTGGCGCTCACCCTATCCCAGTTTGGAAATTATTTGGTTGATACGCACTTACCTGGGAAGAGTGCTGGCACCTTCCTGTAGTTTGCATGGCGTGCTTCTGGATGTTTTGGGTATGGGCGTCATGATAACGGGTGAAAGTGGTGTAGGTAAAAGTGAGCTGGCCTTGGAATTAATCAGCCGAGGTCATGGTCTGGTTGCCGATGATGTCGTGGAGTTACGGCGTATTGCCCCTGAGACCTTAGAAGGCCGCTGCCCGCCGATGTTAAGGGATTACTTGGAGGTACGAGGTTTAGGCATGCTGAATATCCGCACAATTTTTGGCGAAACAGCGGTGCGGCGTCATAAAAATATGAAATTGATTGTTCATTTACAAAACAGTGGAACAGATACTGTCTTGGAACGATTGCCTCTCAGTAACCTTAACGAGAATATTATGAATGTTGATATTCGTAAAGTTATTATTCCTGTGGCTGCTGGTCGGAACCTAGCAGTTCTGGTGGAGGCGGCGGTACGCAACTATGTCTTGCAATTACGCGGTATTGATAGCATGAAGGATTTCATTGAACGGCATGAACAGGCAATGGGTAGTGAATCTGTAAATAAGAATGAACACTAGAGCACGACGGGGCTATTGGTTAAATTTCCTGCTGCGACCCCCATGGAGAGCGCTCTCTCAGGTTAATTCCGATTAAATGAAAAATCCTCAAACGATTACTTTAGCACTTACCGGGGCATCCGGGATGCCTTATGGTATTCGTTTACTGGAAATGTTATTAGCTGAGGGTAAACAGGTTTACTTGCTTTATTCACAAGTTGCACAGATTGTTGCGCAGCAGGAAATGAATCTGGCTTTACCTTCTCGCGCCAAGGAAGCCGAAGTATTTTTTAATCAATTATATTGTTTGCCCGCAGGACAACTACGCGTATTTGGACGCGAAGAATGGTTTGCGCCGGTAGCTTCCGGTTCTAATCCTGCTGATGCCATGGTGATTTGTCCTTGTACGATGGGAACCTTAGCGGCGGTTGCTGCGGGCATGAGCCAGAATTTAATCGAACGCGCGGCGGATGTGGCATTAAAGGAAAACCGTCCGCTTATTATTGTGCCAAGAGAGGCACCGTTTTCTGTCATTCATCTTGAAAATATGCTCAAACTGGCGCGTGGTGGCGCAGTCATTCTTCCGGCGAATCCGGGTTTTTATCATCACCCACAGACGATACAAGATATGGTGGATTTTGTTGTTGCCCGTATTCTGGATCATCTGGGTATCCAACATGCATTGATGCCTCGTTGGGGAGCGGGAAGCTAGTATTAACGCTCTTTCAAGTGTTTATTCACCAGCATTCTGAGACGGATTGAGTACATCATTTCCCATTCGAAAAATGCCCGCTTCTGTCACAATATAATGCATTGCAATATCATGTGGTTGTGGGTAAATATTTGCTAATCGCTGTATCTCAAAAGCTATTCCGATGGTTAATGGTTGTGGTTGATAAGTAGCCAAAGTACGATCAAAATACCCGCTGCCATAGCCCAAACGATAACCCTGTTGATCAAAACCGACCATTGGAATAATCACCGCATCAACCCTGACAGTTTTTGCATCTACAGGAACAGGGATATCATAAGCGCCATTCTTCATCGGTGTATCAGGCAACCACTCACGAAAACAAAGCGGTTCATTTTTACCAATGATTTCCGGTAATGCGATGGTTGCTCCCTGTTGCCTAAAGTACTGCGCAATTAGCCGTGGATCGTATTCGCCGCGGAATGGCCAATAAATTCCAATCGTCATTTTCTGAAGTAGAGGAAAACCTTGTTTGAGAAAATCAGAAATTGCCTGGCTCCATTGCTGATGAATCTCATCCGATATAGCCTCGCGCGCTGCAATCAATTGCTTGCGGTGATGTTTTCGCCATTCCGATAAATTTTTCATTGTTTTTATTTGAATTTAGGTAGTAAGGGTACAGCTATCAGATAAAAAATTTTGTTTTAATAGTTTCCTGACAGGTGTCGGAATCGCTTGCTCAAGCGCGTCAGATGGTTTGATCCAGATAAATTTGTTTTGCTGTATGAGAGTGCTTGAAATCACCTGTAGTAGCCGTGGATAAATGCGTAACTTGAAATGTGTGAATTGATGATCGAGTACTGGTAATTCAATGGAGGATTGGACTTTAATGCCCCAATGGCGCTGGCAATAAAGAGCGGTATCTGTTCTGGTTTCAATTTCGGGCAAACACCATAATTCTCCCCAGATACCTGAGGCGGGTCTTTTTTCCAAAAGTAATTTTTGATGTTGTACGAGCAGTAAAAAAACAGTTTCTTTTTGCGGTAAAGGCTTGCGAGGTTTTTTGGTTGGTAATTGATCCACACGATTTTCTTTGAAAGCAACACAACATTGTTGTAGCGGACAAATCTCACAAAGCGGGTTATGGCGCGTACAAACAGTAGCGCCCAAATCCATCAATGCTTGCGTGTAAGTTTCAATTCGGCCTTCATGATAATTAACGGGTAATGATTCTGTAGCTTTTTCCCATAACAGATTTTGTATCTTACTTTCTCCGGGGTAACCTGTAATGCCAAAATAACGTGTGAAAATTCGCTTAACATTACCATCCAGTATAGCCTCGTGTTTGCCAAAAGCAAAAACCGCTATGGCAGCGGCTGTCGAACGCCCAATTCCCGGTAGTTGTTGAATCAAAGCCTGAGTGTCTGGAAATTTCCCTTGATAGTCCTGCACAAGGATGCGTGCAGCCCGGTGTAAGTTGCGGGCACGTGAATAATAACCGAGACCACTCCAGAGTGCCAATACAGCATCAAGCGAAGTCTGTGCCAGGCTATGAATTGTTGGGAATTCCCGCATGAAGCGCAGATAATAAGGAATGACTGTATTGACTTGCGTCTGCTGCAACATGATTTCAGATAGCCAGATCGCATAGGGATCTCGATTCCTTTGCCAAGGGAGATGATGACGGCCATGTTGTTTATGCCAGTGGATAAGCTGAGTTGCGATAGATGACATCTTTGTGCAGGTGTAGAGCGGTTTTCGTCATTATTAGGGTTAGCGACTTGATCAAAATGAGTTCATTATGTTAGTCAGAGCGCGTGATGCGAACAGCTTTTTATAATATTTCACTGAAAAATAACCTCGCTAAATTTGGCGTTGGGTGTCAGTACCTGCATTTTGGCAAGCTGGATCAATTCAATTTGCTGTCTTGGATCACTATCAATAACCAAACATTCACGTTTTTCGGGAGAATTAACGATATCAATGGCTTTGCCTTCGACGATCTGATTATTTTTTAAGATGAGTCTTAGTTGATAACCATACATACAAGCAACTTCGACAAAATCATGAAGCTCACACGAGATTGCATCTTGAGTCATAGTGATAGATTCCTTTCATGGCATAAGGTAAGGCATTCTATATACGATACCAGAAGCTGAATAGCAAGACCGTATTTAAACTGAATTTTGCTGAACGGAAAAACAATGAGATATGCCGATTCCCATGGAGTTCGATGATGGATTGACTTTGGTGAAGTAGCGAAAAGATTGTCTTTATCGAAATAGATATTAAAAAACTGGATTATGCTAATAAGCGCGATGAACTTGCGACGATGGGCAATTGTCGTCAGCCACTGACTGAATTAGCAGCATGGATTTCCGATCCATTATTTGCAGCCTGTAGCGCGTTATTGTTCAGGTAAGGTGGAATCAATACCCGGATTGGTCTTGGGCTAATGCTAAACTCAACGGTGCTTTCAGCCTCGATGTCGCGATTGCGAAAATAGTCGCCATCGACTTGCAATGGGTAAGATTGTTGATGCAAGGTACACGCAATATTTTTTCCTGAGAAGTACCGCATAGGCAGATTTGCGGGTTTGCGTTGCAAAATTTTCATGGCTTTGACCAATTCATGCTGATGTCGTGCTCCCGGTAAAAAGCCAAGCACGAGCTCATTTCTTGAGGGATTAGCGGCCGGGACAAGTTGTAAATTCCGCGCATAGGCTGAATTATTGGCCACAATGATATATCCGCATTCATGATCAATCACTTGCTCTCCATCCACGCTGACAGATACAGTCGGGTGATGTAATGAGCACAAAGCTCTCAGTCCATGCCAAACATAGATCGAATCATTGAGGGGGCCTTTTCTTTTGCCAATATTTTTCACGGTTAATGAATCCAGACCCATCGAAGCCATATGAAAAAAAGGCTTTTCCCCTTGAATCCCTTTCCCTTTGATCAACCCATAAAATTGTTGCAGACATGTTCCTGAGGCTATCGCTTGTAGTAAATCATCTGCATGGATACTCATTTCATAGGAGCGAGCAAATAACGATTCGTTGCCACCAGGGACGGCATAAATGGGTGTATCTGTTTTATTGATAGTATCTAACAACTTTCTGATCGTTCCGTCGCCACCGACGACGACGACGAGATCACTCGCAGTGATGTCGTCTGAGATGCGCGTATAACTCTTCATCTTTTTCTCGGATGTGCGCACTACAACACTTTTTCCATGAAAAGTCAGTTCCATTTCCAGTTTGCAGGCGAGTGCTTCGGTGTTGCCTGCGCTGGATATCGGATTGTAAATAATTAGGATTTTTTGCGGTGACGGTATTTTAATGATCAACTGATCCGGTTGAAATATGCGTGTGTCGTTCATGGAGGGTGTTACTTCCATACTGATGATGAATTAACGAAATAATATGTATTAGGATTTGATTAATGGTGGTTTTATTAAATTGGCGCTATCTTTACTTCCGACCAGATTTGATCGCACCACGATTGAGTAATCGGCGGCATGCCGTCTTCAATCCATTGCACCAGATGTTTGGCGGTATTGGGATAGATGACGCGCATGGCTTTGGTTTCATATAGCCACTGTTCAATCATCGCTGAATCTATTTTGTGCATCATCTGCCCGTAGCCCAATGTTTGCAGCGCCACCGCATTAGAGACTTGTTCCATCTGCGCATGAACCGGTTTCACCAGGATTTTCTTGCCTAACTGTAATGATTCGCTGGCCAGTTCAAAGCCAGCATTGCAAATAATGCCTGCGCAATCCGACAAATCTCTCTGGAAACCTTGCAGGGATAACGGTTTGCAATGAATATGCGGATGTGTGGAAGGAACAACCTCGGGAGCATAGTTAAAAAACTCAAAGTCCTTAAATGGCGCTAAAAACGCGATGACACGATGCTGATCCTCGAATGGCAGATAGACGACAATCTTATTTTTGTTGGTTTGTTGCGGAACGATGGGTGTTTCAATCACCGGTGGCAAAATGGGTTGATCAAAATGATGCCAGTGCAAACCAATGCCGATATCAACTGGCGCAAAGTTTTTCATGACGGTTTCAGAAATCCGATCATTGCCGGCGCGCGGTATTTTGTGTTGAAAGGCATACTGATGGCTGATACCGATGGTTTTTTTGTTTTGCTGGCGCGCGGCCCACGCAGTTACCGGCTCAAAATCACAGATAACCAGATCATAGTCACTCAAATCCAATTGTTTGATGTCTCTCAGGAAATTGAGCGGTTTAGACTGCAATACTGTTTTTAAGTGATTAATTTTGCCGTTCTTCGTGCTGAAAGTCAGGCCTTCACGCCATTGATGGCCATTAAAAACCTGCATATCAAAGAATTTATCCTGTGGCCTGCCGGTAAACTGATAAGTCACTTCAATATTGGCAGCCTGTAATTCCTTTGCCATAATCCGTCCGCGCGTAATATGACCGTTCCCCGTTCCTTGAATACCATAAAATATTTTCATTGCAATACGATTCCTTAGTTAACGAATACCCAGCAAACTAGAAAATTCTAATAAACGACTATGACAGTCGAATGATGCTAAGAAGCGCTTAATGACAATGGGTGATTTAAGTCCGCAATGTGCATTACTCAAGCCGCTTTTTTGCTAGCAAGCAATTCATCCTGCAAGTGGTTTTTGTCTTGTTCAAACCGTTCAGCCCAGAAAACCAATTCCAGTGAGCCATCGGTATGTTCAAGCAAAGTAGAGCAGCTCTCTACCCAATCACCATCATTACAGTACAGTATTGCATTGATTTCTCTCAGTTCAGCATGATGAATATGTCCGCAGACGACACCATCAACGCCGCGATCCTTTGCTAAATGGGCGAGTGCATCTTCAAAACTGCTGATATAACTGACTGCATTTTTTACCTTCAATTTTAAATATGCGGCCAATGACCAATACGAGAAACCGAATATTTTGCGCAAGCCGTTGATATAATGATTCAGATCCAAAAGTGTGTCGTAAGCGGCATTTCCCAGTTTTGCGAGCCATCGGCTATTTTTGACGATGACATCAAACTCATCACCATGTAATACCAGTAGTTTCTTACCTTCTGCGGTGGTATGCACATAATCCTGATGGATCTCAACATTGCCGAATACATGGCCAATACAATCCCGCATGGCTTCGTCATGATTTCCCGGTATGTAAATGACTTTGGTGCCATGCTTGGCTTTGCCCAGAATAGATCGGATTACATTGGTATGTTTCTGTGGCCAATATGGGTTCTTTTTGATACTCCAGAAATCGACAATGTCGCCAACCAGGAAAAGATAATCGGTCTCAACAGAATGCAAAAAATGCAGAAGTGCTTCTGCCTGGCAACCGCGAAATCCGAGATGAACATCTGAGATCCAAACACTTCTTACTTTAATGGGAGTTTTATTCTTCACCATACATACCTTTTAAAATGGTTAGTGATGGCATAACAGAATAAAGAGAATTTATTAAACTTCTTTGAAGTATTTGTTAAATATTGATGAAATCTTTATTAAAGAGGATCAAGGTGATATTTTTAATATTCCGGCATCCCTAAAGCATTGTGCCAATGAATTCCATGAATCAGGTCAGGCGCAAGAAAGAATGATATGTGCTTGGACGATCAATGCGTATAGAGACAGAACATTAGAAAAAACGAGCGTATCGAAGTACTTGGAAATCAAGTAGAATGCCGTTTTGTCTAATCTCGAGTGAAAGAATCATCCTACGATTATGTTTTTCAAGATCATGAGCGTTAAACTAAGAGTTGCGATTGTAAAAAACGATATAACAAAAAGAGATCTCGATGAAAATAACTTATTATAACTTACACCCAATTTCTCCAGAATTAAGAAATTTATTTTCCACAAAGGGTGATAGGGTTTTGAAATCATTCTTTCACCATCCTAGTGCATTCTTCTAGATTCATGCAACGAAACTGAATCCTGCCTAGTATTTGATAAGTAACAGATAATTAAAGAAGGCGTGTATGCATTACCAGAATCTGCTCTGCATAGGAGACAGCCAAACCTTTGGTGCTCGGACTTACGGTTGTTATCCTTTGTATCTTGCCCAAATATTAACCACACATACTCCCTATCAATGGCGTACTATCAATCGTAGCGTTAATGGCTATACGGCTCGTGAATTGTGGTTCTTGCTCAGCAATGAGATTGAAGTCATTAGTGATACTTATCAAGCATGTGTGCTCATCGGGACTAATGATGTGGGAAATGAAACGCCACTGGATCTTTTTGAAGAATACTACCGGCAAATTATCCGAACATTATTAATCAAGAAATACAAGGCTGTTTTTTGCGGTGAAATTCCGCCTATTTATCCGGATGGTCATGTTTTCTTCTGCAAAGATACCATTGAGCGACGCAATCAATACAATACCGTAGTGAAGAAAATTTCGGCTGAAAATAAAAACACAATTTGGGTACCGATCAGTGGACTGGATCGTGATTGTTATGTTGATTCCGTTCACTTCAATGAACAAGGAAATCGCCTTGTCGCCGAGTCATTTACCAAAGCTATCCTTGAGCGGTGAAAGTAGGGATTGTCATCGGTACTCGACCCGAGGTCATGAAGAATTATGCGATCGTGCGAGCGCTGCGCGAGGCCAGCATAGATTTTGTCGTTTTGCATACCAATCAACATCAAGATCCATTGCTGCGCGAGGCGATATTCGCCAGGATGGGGTATGCACCGGATTTTATTTTTCCCCGGCCTTATAGTATTGGTGCGGCAATTGATTGGACGTGTGAGCTCATTCGTTTCTGCCAGATCGACCTGATCCTGGTTAACGGTGATACGGCTGCTTCTCTCGTCGGCGCAGTTGCCGCGGTGTACTCTGATGTCGGATTGGCGCATATTGAAGCAGGATTGCGCGCCTTTGATAACTGCATGTACGAAGAACGTAACCGAATCATGGTCGATAGTGCCGCGCACTATCTCTTTACTTACACGCAGCATCAAACCGAGTATTTAAAGAAGATTCCGGATTTGCGAGGACGGATTTTTAATGTTGGTAACACCACTATTGATCTCATTCAGGATTTCTCTGCCGAACTGGTGAAACCACGCCCGGATACCTACGCCTATATCACCCTGCATCGCAAAGAATTTACTGATAGCCGTGCAAGAATGATAGATGTTTTTACAACACTCAACACCTTGGCTAACGAATTTGACGCCATGATTTTTCCGATGCACCCACGGACACGGGCAGCTATGAAAGATTACAATCTCAATCCGGATATTTTGTCACGAATAACTGTGACTGATCCGGTTGATCCATTCGTATCACTTTCCTATGAAAAATTTGCCGATTTGATTATTACCGATAGTGGTTGTATTCAAGAGGAAGCGTATATTTTCGGTGTACCTTGTGTGACAGTGCGAGACAATACCGAGAGACCCGAAACAATCGCGGCTGGCGCTAACGTCCTAACGGGTTTCTCCCCGGCAATCATTCATGACAAGGTATGTTCGCAGAGACGTTGCCGTAATCAGCAATTTCCGTCAGTTTATGGTGAGCGGGGCGCTGGTCAGCGTATTGTTCGAATGCTGCAGGAGCATTTCGAGAATTGGCATAATTACTAACCCCCCTCATAATCAACACCCGTACTAATCTTGCCTGATGTCGTAGGTTCTGCATCTATCTCGAAGTGCACACATCAATTCATCATCCAGGGAAAACTCTGCCCGATCTACAGGCTGCGGCTTAATTATCGTCAGGAACTCATGAGGTAAGCGAGCCTGCGCACTCACTTTTAAGGTATTTATCGGTTCCCGTACTCCATATTTTCTGGAGATCCATCCCAGCGGCAGGTCCTCATTGCCATGATATATCTCAGGTGTTCCGCCTACTATCCGGATAGACCACCGTGTACTTGCAGGGTTAATGATCAGTCCTTGGTGAATCATCTCGATCTGTGCATCAATATGCCAATGCATCTCGAGAGTATGTTCGCCTGTGCCATCTAAACGATCCCAGACTATCCACCCGAACTTAGGATCATATATCAGTGCTCTCCAGTGTATGATTCCGATACTTGCATAGCCATTATGATTCGCTAAAAGCACAGTCCGTCCATCAAAATCTTCGTGATGCCATACTAATTCTGCATTGTAGGGGCGTATCCAGCCAAATGCGGTTTGATAATCTTGCAGTGCTTGATCAGAACCATCGACGACAACTGTGTTATGCGCTGCTGTGCCGCGGAAATAATATCTAAAATGCGGATCTCTATCGTATAGATGGGTTCCTGGATCAACGAGTAGTGTTTTGCCATCCCAATCCCAGCAAATAGATAAAGCATCGGCATGTCCATGACCAAACCCGGACGCTATGCCAAGTTTTCCATGATGGAAATGCATATTGCCATGAGCAATACCACCAAAAACCCTTGAGTATCCGGAGACCTCAAAGACTTGCAGACGCTGCATCGGCAATCTACGTGCATGACTATTATTCTGCCATGACAATCGGAGATAAGGGGATAACGCATAGCCATCATCACTATCACCCACGGTAGGTAGGTCATCAGGTGCAATGGCAAATGCTTGCAAATAAATACTGCCACGAATCCATGCCTGCTCAATAGCATTGGGTACAGACTTGCCATAATGTTTTAACAATGCCGTAACAAGCCCGCATAGATCGACAATCATTGCCAAATAGCGAAACGATTGCTCGCGATTTCCTCCATCTTGAAGAATCTGAATACTGGCTTCCCGTTCCATATGCTGCAATCCGGTTTGTAACCATTCTTTCGAATCCGGTAATTCAGGAAAGAGCACACCTGCGTAGACAAGTCCTGCACATTCTCCGATGGTATGATTGCCAGCATAAGCATAAAGACAAAGTCTGCGTTGGATAAAATAGGCATGACTGTGTACAAGATACACGAGTCCCTGCCAAGCTTGCTGGCTGACGCCATGATTTCTGACCATATCAAACGCATGGCATATGCTAATGAGTCTGAGTGCACATTCCATGGTGGAAATATAATGAATGCCTCGAAGCCATGGATTTTCATTGATCCATGACAGCATGATTCTTTCCATTTTCCGGGTAATGCGATGCTGAGCGCCGGAATCATTGGTCAGATTGCTGATCAACCCGAGAGTAACCAAATTTTGTAATCGAGATCGCCCCCAAACAAGTTGTATATCTCCCGTTGGATTACCTGGGAGAAAAGAGATGCGTGCAAAGAATTTAAGCGGCCAGAAGCGTCCGGTATCGGGCTCTTTATGCCAGGAGAGATCATGTTCGTATCCGGTCGGAATCGCTGCATGTGATGCAACACACAGCCGTCCATTAATTCCAAGACCTTCATAAGACCATGGCAGATAGGGAAGACAAGATTGTTTACTACCGCAGAATGTCGTGTGCTCCGGATGGTCGGTTTTTTTGAATGGTAAATAACCCGTGCGCATCCTGAACCACATGCCGGCAAGCGATGCGCGGCGCACAATGCGATACAATAATTCCTTGAGATTCATCGCTTATGCATGCTGAATAATTGACTATTCTTACTGCTTGTTTGTATTGCGTGCTGTCGTTATCCTATTGAATCTGCTCAGTAGTTATAACTCACCCATGATTTCACGTTTTATTTCATTGCTAGCCCATGGCAATGAATTATTGCTACCAATCGTCAGCTCACGTTTTTTGGGCAGCTCACCCGGTTTACGAATTCTCGCGGCATTCATAATCCATGCCGGATTACGTATCTTACTGCCGGGTATAGGAATCACCTCTTTTTCACCATAAACATCGTGATAGTGTTTATAAATGTAATCGCATACGTTTTCATACGCACATTGTTTACAAGACTTTGTCTTAATTCGATCCTTTATGACATAGAAGCGACTTATTCCCGCGGCACACACAGCTCTCAATCCATGTCTGATAGCAAAAGCGAGGTAGGGTATGCGCAGAATACCGAGCAACATACAGAGCCAGGATATTAACCCGCCTTTTCTGATTCTGAAACTGGCGAAATTATCCCATTCGTCCGGATCGAAGGTCATCTGATCCAGGTTTGTTACATATTTTTCATACCCCGGAAGAAAACAAAAAGGCATATATCTTACGTTGAAATGCGGCAATTCAGCTTCGCACGATTTGATGGCATTCATGATTTCTCTGCCCGCATCCGCATAGTTAACATATACATCTTTGACGATATCAATGTTCTTTGCCTGGAGTACAGGATTGAACATCACAAAGTTAATATTATCGACATTCTTGTGAATGAGCAGCTGCAGAACTTGAGTGAGATGCCTATAATTCGACTTACAGACAACGGTGTTTGTGCGCACACGTAACCCAAATTCGTTGGCGTGATCTATCGCTTCCATAATATGCTGAAAGCTTCGCGGTACTTTTGTCAGGTCGTCATGCGTATGGGCATCATGACCATGGATGCTGAACAGGATATCATCGATACCCGCATCGACGAGGCTGGCAATATAATCACGCTTGGACAACCGGATACCATTTGTAATGATACAAATAATCGAAAAGCCAAGCGTTTTTTTGGCATATGAGATCAATTCAGGTAAATCATTGCGCAACGTAACTTCTCCGCCGGTAAACTCAATCTCTTCTATACCAAGCTTCTTGGCTTGTATGAGTTGCTTCTTCGCCTCTTCGGTTGTCAGCGTATTTTCATTTGACTTCGTTACGACAGAGTCATAGTAGTAACAGAAAGGACATTTAGCATTGCACGCATACCCCAGATTAATTTCGACTTTTTTTGTATAGTTCAGCATGGCGGGTTATTCTCTTTTTTAAATGCAAATTGTTCCAACAGGCATATGGATGATTACTGAATTTTGAGAATCCTTTTTGTCGTCAGTTTACCTCAGATATCTCTTAGGTCGCTAAGATGAGTGTACTGGAAACTGGATGCGTTGCTAAATACATTGCGAATATCGCTGAATATTGAATGCAAGAAGATATTTTATTGAATTAATCAAAGGAGCCTTTATGACCGCATTGGTCCGATGGGGTATATTGAGTGCTGGGCGAATTGCCGATCACTTTGCCGGTGATCTCAAAAAAACTCCCGGCGCGAAGGTAGTTGCTGTGGCTGCGAGATCGGCTCAGCGGGCGACAGCCTTCGCTACAAAACATAGTATTCCCCGCGCGTATGGTTCATACGAAGAACTGGCTAAAGACCCGGATATCGATGTTATCTATATTGGAACAACGCATAATTTTCACAAAGCGCATACATTGTTATGCCTTGAAAACGGTAAACATGTGCTGTGTGAAAAACCATTTGCACTCAATGCGGTAGAGGCTCGTCAGATGATTGCCTGTGCCCATGAGAAAAAACTTTTTCTCATGGAAGCCATGTGGTCGAGATTTAATCCAGTCTATATGCAAGCCATGCGATGGGTCAATGATGGATTGATCGGAGAGGTTCGAATGCTCAAAGCCGATTTTGGGTTCAGGGCACCCTGGGAACCCGAGCGTAGACTGCTTAATCCAGCGCTTGGCGGTGGATCGATCCTGGATGTCGGTATTTATCCGATTGCACTGGCATCACACTTATTTGGTTTACAGCCATCTCACATTCAGGCGCTTGCATTTTTAGGCACAACCGGTGTCGACGAACAGGCGGGTATAATTTTAAAATATACGCATGGCCAACAACTTGCTTTGCTCTCAAGTGCCGTTCGTACACGCATTCCGAATAACGCTTTGATTATCGGCACCGAAGGAATGGTTTGGATGCCCATGTTCTGGCGTGCCCGGCTGGCGCTGCTTTGGCGCCCGAAAAAATTGCCTCGGATCACTTGGGGCAGGGCGGGATATCAATTTGAAGCAACTGAAGTAGGTCAATGTATCCGAGAGAAAAGAATGGAAAGCACTGTGATTCCTCTTGACGAGTCTCTAGCGCTGATGGAAACAATGGACCAGATAAGGGAAAAAATCGGTCTGAAATATCCAGAGGAATAAATAACATAAGGATCTTAGGAAGTTAAAGCGGTTTTGAACGTATTAATTTAAGAGTTTTCCTGATAAATTCTGATGTTCTTATTTGCTCCGAAGTGAGTGCATTCAACATCAAAATTATTTGATATATTCACATTGGAGTAATTAGCTATCTACTGGTATACTTCCGGCACTCTTTATGGCTTTACCTTATAAAGTAAGAAATCCGGGTTTAAGTTGTTAAGTATGGTATCTATTTTCTGGCCAGCAATTGAACTGACAGACTGGTTATGGGGTGATAGATATTACATTAATACAAAATAGATTTATAAATTTTTATGGCGGGCCTCCCCGCATTGCAAGATGGTGAATCTGGTCAGGTCCGGAAGGAAGCAGCCACAGCTATTTATTGCGAGTGCCGGGGGTCGGGCTCGCCACCCCAACAATATTGGGATCTGTTTTTCCGGACTACTCACTGGCCTAATAGAATCTAATTCGCTCTTCAATCCAATCAAAAAACGTGTCTCAAACACAAGCCCTTGCGCGTAAGTGGCGCCCAAGAAATTTCTCAGAATTAACTGGACAGGAACATGTGGTCAGGGCATTGACTAATGCACTTGAACAAAACAGACTGCATCATGCCTATTTGCTAACCGGTACGCGTGGTGTGGGCAAAACAACCATTGCCCGTATCCTGGCTAAGTCACTCAACTGTGAAACAGGGGTAACTGCAACGCCATGTGGTACTTGCTCGGCATGTCTACAGATTGATGCGGGGAGTTTTATCGATCTCACTGAATTGGATGCGGCCTCAAACACGCAAGTCGATAACATGCGTGAGCTGTTGGAGAATACGCTTTACGCACCCACCAGTGCCCGCTACAAAATTTACATCATTGATGAAGTTCACATGCTTTCCAAATCGGCTTTCAATGCCATGTTGAAAACATTGGAAGAACCTCCGGCGCATGTCAAATTCGTGTTGGCAACAACAGATCCGCAGAAAATACCGATCACGGTTTTATCCCGCTGTCTGCAATTCAATCTAAAACAAATTCCGCAAACACAAATTGCCGATCATCTTAAAAAGATATTGGCACAAGAAAAAATTCCGTGTGATACGCTATCCATGCAATTAATTGCCCGTGCCGCGCAAGGCAGCATGCGCGATGCCTTAAGCTTGCTGGATCAAGCCATTGCCTTCGGCGAGGGGAAAATTGAGGAAGCAGTTGTACGGAATATGCTGGGTATCATTGATCAGAGCTATCTTTTCAATCTGCTGGAAGCATTGGCGCTGAAAAATGGTGTAATGCTATTGTCATTAGCGGATGAAATGGAAGCACAGTGTCTTTCGTTTGATACCGCTTTACAAGATATCGCGACTTTATTGCATCGTATCGCATTGGCACAAACTGTTCCACAGGCGATCAATGAGGATTTACCCGAATACACGCGTATTTTTGCATTAGCGAAGACTTTTAATCCCGATGATATTCAGTTGTTTTATCAGATTTCATTGCACGGACGCAGTGATCTAAGCCTGGCACCCGATGAATACGCTGGTTTTACCATGACGCTGATGCGCATGCTGACGTTCATGCCGAATGATCATGCTGCAGATCATCAACCGCAGCCAATTTCATCAATTGACAGTAAATCATGCGGAAAAACGGATAACAAACAACAAATAGAATCAAAGCAGGCTGCGCAGCATTCGACGCAGACTATGAATAATGATTCATCGAATCTTGATTGGCCGCAATTAATCCAGCAATTAAAGCTGACAGGAATGGCCAAAATGTTAGCGCAACACAGCGAAGCTAAAATACTTTCAGCAGAAAAGATAGAATTGTATGTGCCCGATGTACATAAGCATCTGTTGGAGAAAAAATATCAGGATAAGATCCGGGAAGCACTGAATATTTACTTTAACAAGCCTATCACGCTCAATTTTTCTGTTGGCAGTATCACAGGACTGACGCCTGTGGCACTGCAACAACGTACTGAAGAAAAAAAGCAGGCAAACGCCATTGCAGCGATTGAGAAAGATCCGATCGTACAAGAACTCATTGAACAATTTGACGCAAAATTAATCGTCTCTTCAATTAAACCAATTCAAAAATAAAGGAGGTAACAAAAATGAGAGGTAATCTGGGAAACATGATGAAGCAAGCGCAAATGATGCAGGAAAATATGCAGAAAATGCAGGAGAATCTATCCGCTATCGAAGTGGAAGGCCAGTCAGGAGCGGGTATGGTTAAGATTGTGATGACCTGTCGGCATGATGTTAAAAGGATCAGTATTGATGACAGTCTTATAGGTGACGACAAGGAAATGCTGGAAGATCTCATCGCAGCTGCTTTTAACGATGCTGTGCGCCGTGTGGAATCCACCACTCAGGAAAAGATGGCAGAACTTACCAGTGGTTTAGGTTTACCCCCTGGATTCAAGTTGCCTTTTTAATCTCTTCAAAGCTCAATTGTAGTAGTTCAGACTTGACCTGACAGTAAGGTCTTGCCAAAGGGTGGGATTACCCGGTTTGATAGAGGTGTGATGTGGTCCAATAGATCCGGACACTCCAGTTAAGAGAAAATAGTCTTAATTGGAGGAAGAAATGGAATCAAGGAAACAATATACAAAGGAATTCAAACTGGATGCAATTAGCTTGATACTGGATCAGGGATTAACGATAGCAGAAGCTGCTAGAAGCCTGGAAATCAGGGCAAACATGCTTGGGCGATGAGTCAGGGAGAGCCAGGCGGATACTAATGCTTGAGCGGCAAATATTAAAGGAGGCGGCGGTCTTTTTCGCGAAAGAAACGAAGTGAAGTATTCGTATCAACCAACGCTTTGGTGAGTTGCTTGAGAAGACCATGCTCACCAATTAAGTCTTCCGGTTTTTTATAATCAGCCAACAGGCTATCAATTAGGCCGGTCGGCAGGGGTTTGGGTGTGGCCATTTTTACTCCTAAAGTTTATAAGCAGTTTCCTGCTAAATGACCATTTACACAAAATTATTTACACCCTCTAATTCGTTACTAGTTAATTATATGTTTTATAATTATAATTGCAGTAATTAAAAGAAGATGCGTATTAAATATTACTAGTAATAGTTGATGATTTTACATGTCATGTTCTATTGGAACGTACCATCCTTTTTGGCTTTTTTGATTTTTTCAATGACATTCCAGTTTTTTATATAACTTTCTTTATAATTTTCTCTAATTCGTGGAGCATTAATATTCATCCACTTATCTATGTCTTCATAGGTTACTGAAATTTCACCAAATAAATCCTCATTCATCTAATTTTTTCCTAAAAAAAAGCACGCAAGTGCGGCTCGTTTTAATCATTACGGCTAAATTACGCCAATACTAAATAGTAATTCTGTAGTAACAATTTGTTTATTAATGCTTTAATAGAAAAAATGCAATTGCTAATAATTTGTATTATGTTAAATTAAACCGCAGAAATAAATTTCGCAGAAAATATGATAAATTTTCTCAATTTCTCGATCAGCTAATCAATGGGTGTGAAAATACTCGTCTAAGTCTTTAGATCCCTTTTTCTGTAACATAAATCCAAGATACCCTCATATCCGACAAGCAATAACAACTTCTGAGTTGGTTGCTTGTCTTGGTTCTGTTAGTTAAATTGCAATCAATAAAAATTTGTAAAGATAACGATCTTGCTTTTAGATTGAGAAAAAAATGAACGATCTAATTTATGGCATCAACATAGAAGAAATAGAGCAAATCACGGGAGAAGATCCAAAAGTTATAAAGAAGTGGAAAAAAGGAACCAAAGAAATACCGGAATCTGCAATTAGGCTCTTAAGGCTATATCTCAATGGTGATGCGAGTGCTTTACTTGGAGATCAATGGAAAGGTTACCGCTTCATGGGCAATTTGATATTTGTACCTGAATGGAGGAATGGTTTTACTCCGGATGAAATAAGAGCTTTTTTTTGGAATGCTCAGCAAATTTCAAGCTTAAAGAATGAAATTGCTGTGTTAAAACAAGAGCTAGAAAGACGTAACAATGATATTGATCTTCTTGAAGTTAAGGCAGATTTCTATAGACGCCAACTGATACTTGAAAGCAAATTTGGCCTTATTTTACAGAGAACGTTTTCTTAATTAAACTTCTTAAGATATCTACTAAAAACCCAGCCCTCGGCAATTTCACCTAATTCATTCCTAAAATTAATCTTTGACCAATTTCTATCTTTTTGAATAAGAAGAATAGTTTGTCCAAAAGTAAGCTCATCTACAATTTCGCTTTTCTGATTGGGTTTCACATAAACATTAAGATATTTTTGAGAAACGAATCTAAAATATATAAATTCTGAATTATCACTAAGCAAAGATTTAAAAGAATTTAATTCTTTACGAAGTGGTTGATCGATCTCTTTTTCTGTGGGTTGACAGGAAATTAAAGGTAGATGACATTCAGCAAAGTTCTTTATATACGTATCAACAATAGATGGGAAAACTAAATATAGTGCAATAAAAGACAAGCTAATAAAAATATACCTTAACCATTCAGGAAGCTGATTAAATAAATCTGCAATCTTTTCAGCATCTTGTGATTCAGTTATAGAAGTAAGCTGTTGTTTGATAGCTTCTTCATCAAGAATATCATTACTTACACTATGAAACCTATCTTTGCTTCTTATTGAATAAAGTTCACTAATATCAAAAGAATTTGCAATTAAAGCCGCCGATCTTAAATGCAAATTGGATTCCAATACTAATTCGTTAAGTACAGAATCATTTAAAAATGATTTTATCCCCTGATTTAAAGAAGACTTGTTAAAAGAATCTAGTACACCTAAACCGCCCGCAGATCTTAAATCATTCTTTAATTTTTCTAAAGCAGTGCTCTCAGCAAGAGAAGCTAATCCTCGTGTTGAATGCATTTGAGTAAACGCAGCTTCTGCTAAACCGATATGAGATCCTAAATCGTTTTGTAACTTTTCATATGAATTATTTACAGCAAGGGAACCTAAGCCTCTAATTGACTGAGAATTAATTAAAGAATCGACCACGCCTAAACCGCCTAAAGATCTTAAATCGTTCTTCAATTTTTCTAGAGCAGTGCTCTCAGCAAGAGAAGCTAATCCTCGTGTTGAATGCATTTGAGTAAACGCAGCTTCTGCTAAACCAATATGAGATCCTAAATCGTTTTGTAACTTTTCATATGAATTATTTATAGCAAGGGAAGCTAAGCCTCTAATTGACTGAGAATTAATCAAAGAATCGACCACATCCAAACCAGTAAATCTTAAATCATTTTGTAATTTTTTGAGTGTATTGTGATTAGCAAGGGAAGCCAATCCTCGTGCTGAATTAAGTTCATCTATAAACATACAATCTCCAATCTAAATATTTAATCAGATAATATTTCTTTTAATAAAACCATTATATTGTTTACCAGAATGGCATTAGGCGATCATTAACCAAGATAAAAATGACATCAATGCATTGACCCGCTACGAAAAATCGAGAACTCCTACATTTTGCCTTTGGCAAAGCCTCGGAGCCTCCTTTCGATATTTTCTGCTAGTTAAAATTTAAGTTAGCCAAGTTGCCCTACTTAAGCAGTAAAGTAGTAACTACATTTCCTCACTTAGCTTTCACTCAGGTAGGGGCAATTATTCTCGCAGATTTATTAAGTCATTAACGTTCTTTTACAGATTGAGAAAGAACTGATCCCGCTAGACTTTTTGTTTCATCACTAAATTTCTTACTATTAAGAACTATTGCTGCACGATCCTCCATTTTAGAGCTAGTTTGCTTCGCACTATTAATTTGTGATAACGCAGAACCTGCCAAACTCTTTGCTACTGCGGATGAGTTTGGGTCTCTTAATGTTTTAGATGCTTGTGAGCCTAAGCTTTTTGATGTTTTACGTGAATTACCTGACATATAAAACTCCATATTTAGATAAAAATAGTCAAATAAATATTTTTTTGAAATATCCAAAACCACTATATGTAGTATTTAAAAAAATATTTATGGCCAATTATAGTATATGTGCGTGAATTTGTAAATTTTGACTATTAAGAATATTTTAATTGTCAATTAATATTTTTATTATTTAACCATCCAAACCTAACCGCCGCCGCACAACTCTCCGGAACAATATTCAAGCGTTGCGCCTTATGTCCATAACAAACACAGTTCGTTTTGTTCTCAACACAAGCCGCAACCTGTGACCAGTCCACTTGATCCGATACCATTGATAAACTTGATTTGGTTTCAGTCGTGATGATTGGTTGCGAAATATTGACCGCTTTAACTGGCTCTATAGGCTCTTGTTTTACTGTTGCTGATGCTGCGGTATCATTTAATGCGATGGGCGTCTCCAATCGCTCTGTAATGCGTCCATACGTGAACATCGCCATAGCGGGTACCGCGAACAATAGAAAAAGTGCTGCATAGACCATTTTGGGTATGGCACGCTTCGGTTTTTCTAAATGAAGGCTGGCTGAATAGTAAAGTTCGAAGGCTTTCTTTTCGATGTGATACGGTTTTTTGACTGCATTCTGCCGATTGGTTTTCAGTTTCGGATTAGCGCAGTATTCCGACCATTCATAACTTTTAGATCCTGACCATTCCTGACTTAAGTGAATATGACGATCTGCATTCTCCAATACGAACGGATGCACGAACTTTGGCGATTGGGTAATCACCAGGAAATCCAGGCCGTGCTTTCTGTGTTGAGAGAGATACTTGATATATTCCGGTGGATCTCTTAGATCGATGGCCGGCCAAGGATAAGCAGCTTCATCCACTACAATCAGACTGCCTTCTACGATGTTGTTTAGTTTCTGTTTTCCTTCCGGCTCAGTTTCATCGACCGGTGTGCGTTCTGCCCAGGTTTTGAGCTTGGCTATCGATAATTTGATGTGCATGAGTTTCAAGTCAGGAATGCCGCACACGTAAACAATGCGATCCGCTTCCACAGCAGGTTTGATGTGGCTCCATACCGCATGATTGGTTTTGCCACATCCAGGCGTGGCGGTCAGTATGATGATCATTTCGGTATCACTCCCAGTTTAGGCAACAATAAAAAGGTCATGCGGAACGTAATCGCACCCATGATGATGCCAAGCGCTTGGCCAAACCCGGCCAGGTTGATGATCTGCAATGCAAACGATGGGATGTTGCCGTAGTAGCCTTGTGCCTGGGCATAGAGCAATTCAAACGCAATGGCGATGGCGCCATAGCTGATAACCCCTATTCCCAAACCCATAAGTGCGCGAACCGCTAAGAATCCAACATAAGAACTTAAGAAAGCACCAAGGGGTATGATCAGAAGATTAAACATTATTTAGCCTCCGTGCTGCGTACACCTGAAACGATGTAGATGCCAGCGATTGACGCCAGCAGTAAGATGAAAGGATTGATCATGATGGCGGTATCACAAATCGGTTGGGTTGGAATGGTGAACGTGTGACCTACGCCGGATAAAGCGACATCGATATCCGGTGGACAGGTGCCCTCTCCCCAACTGGTACTTGAGAATGTAGCCTGGACGTTATGCGTAGGCAGTTCAGCCGGTGGCACTTCATCGAACTTGATCTCGAAGGTCTGCGGCTTGTTCTCTGTTTGTGGCTGTGAACTGTAGCTGGTGGAGGTATTGGAGCTGATCTGCGTGTTGTTGTTATCGTACTGGATCTTGGTGACCGTTTCCTTGATGATGACTTTGCCGGGTTTTTCCGTGGTACCGGCATCAATGGCTTCAATTTCTGTGACTGTTTCTTGTCTGCCGGTAACATTGCCTTGTGCGTCTTTGGTAGGTGTTGATTCAACGCCCAGGCGTGCTTTTTGGTTTGGGTTTAGCGTTGGAATGCCGGTGGTTGGAATCGGTATTCCTTTATCGTTTAACTCAGGTACAAAGCGGGCATCGTTGAGCAATGATTCTTTAGCATTCCAATCTGCGGTAGTTGTCGGTGTTGACGTAGGTACAGGTGGAACAAAAGTACCTATCATTGTGCCCTGAAAAAGCTCTGAATAAGATCCGTCAGATTTAAACCTTAGACGATAATCAAGACCGACAAGCGTTCCAGCGTTATAACGTGGCTGTGAGTCGCCAAACTCGCAATTAGATGGATTAGCAGCAAAACACGCATTGGCAGCTTGAACAGCAGCACGATAATTCTTGTCTGGATAACAGGGAGCACCTCCACCATTATTGATGCACCAGCCAACATGGGTTTCGATGGCGGCTGTTCCTGTCGGGCTGGAGAATGTCTTAAAAACGCCATCGACATTGCAAATGTCAGTCAATTCACAAACCAGTGATGCGGCGGTGATTGCCATGCCAACGGGACCACCCAGAACCGCCAGAGCACGAACGGCTTTACCGACTCTCGATACATCAACATCGGCGGTTTTGGTGATGTCAAAGGATTGCAGACCCTTGGAAGTCTGAATCATTGCGGTCGATGTGGTGCTTAATCCGGTTGGCGGTGAATTGAGCGTAATGCGCGATGTGCCATTGCTGTCTGAGAATGCTTTGGTATAGGTACCGGATTCATTCTTGATCCATCCAGCCAGGTCGATTTCGCCTGGCTCGGCGGCATAGGATGAACTTGCACAGAATAGCAAACTGATTAAACAGCGGTGAATATAAGCCATAGTGCACCCATGAAAGCGAGAAGATAGAAAAAGTCGTAGAGCCAAAGTTCCATTATTGAAATGCCTTGATAATTGCGCGGATGGTGAAACCGGCGATCAGAATCAATGCCAGTTCCCACATGAGGGCGGTTTGATTAAGTAGGGATGGATCACAGGTGACGGCTTGCGGCGTGAAATTCCAAGGTGTACCAGATGTTCCGTTGGTGACGTTGTAGGACTGCATAATCACATAACCGCCAGGATCGGCAGTGCAGTTAATCATTGTGGTAGTTAAGCCGCCACCCGACAACTTGAAACATTCTTGCGCGAAGGCAACGTGAAAATCGTATAAGGTGTCGTGGCAGATGCTATGGAATTTATAGCCCATCTTTAGATGTCCGAAGTGTTGAAGGGGGCAAAAGCCCCCTTATGAATCAGGTTAGAATGCGTTTCTGATCCACTTCCAAACTTTGATGCCAATGTGAACCAAGATCACGGCAGCGCCTACGGTTGCGACGTCCGTTGCTGCGGATGTGATGGCCGTGGTGACGCCTTCGGGGACTGCGGAATGTGCTGGAGAAAGAAAACCAAATGTGAGACCGAAGGTAAGCAGGATTGCAGTCAAAGAGTGTTTGGTTTTGTTGATTACACGGTTACCGACAGTCGTCACGACGTCTTTTACTTTCTTGCAGATGTTTTTAACGTTTTGCCACATGGTTAATACTCCTTTTGAAATGGTGCGGGATTGCACCCCATACGCCCACACGTGAGCGTATAGGCTGGAATCACTCCCCTACTGCTTTTAAGTGTGGAATGTCATCTTCCAGGCTGTACCATTCCGGCATTGATAGAGGTTTCATTTCTACTATGCGAACCTTGACCGGGAAAGTTTCGATATTTCGCGGTTCGGTAATATCGATACCGTAATCGCGCAAGATTCGCGCGTGACGATAAAAAGTACCATTGCTTAACAATTGTCTGAGATCCTGTCCTGCCATCCATGCCGCCGCATGTACTCTGCTTTTTGTCGGTATTGCATCCAAAATGTCCGGCTCGTCACTGCGATCAACGGCGTTGAAGATTTCAGTTTGTTCATGAAAAATCTTAACAAGTTTTTCATCACTGATTTTGTTAATTTCCATCATGTCGAGATCGTTTAAGAGTCTACGTTTCAGTTCAATTTCCACTCGAACCACTCCTTGTTCTTTACACCATAAATAAGTTGGATCATCTTCTGCACATCCATGTTTTAGCATTTCGATGTGCTTGATATAGGCTTTTAGCATGTGCCGGGAATTTACCCACCAGACTGACTCATCCCCTGCCCGGCCTTTCTTCATTCTTGATACTGAACGGGTAGCAAGCCAGCGTATTAGGTGCCTTGCCTGTGATTCTGAACCCGTCGCAAAATTGGCGGTAAGGTCGATGCGAGATACTCGCGCCGATGGTGCCCCTGACTCACCAATTGCATGCCCAACTTTTCCGGCATTGAAAGCTGGTAGGCTTCTAGCCAGCAATATTCGATTACATTTTCTAAGGGTTTCCTGCCATCCACAATTGAACAGGTTGTCTTTGCGAGAAAACCTGCCCACGTTTCCACTAAGTGATATATGTCTACCGTCACTTTTGATACGTAGGCTGGTTTCATGAGACCCTGAAAAATTCGCGGCGCGAACTCTTTCAAAACGAGCATTTCCAAGGGGATCGTAGTCGACATTGATTCCGCCGGTGTAGATGGGGAACGGTTCCGACTCTGTATGTAACTGAGAAATGGTGAGCCAATCGATAAAGATTTCATTAGCCATGCTCGAATATTTAAGAGGTAAATTGATCACAAATTAATAAAAATTCCCAAAATGGGAATGAACGGCGTAGTGTTACTAGCCGTTGGATGCAGATTTCAAAACTGGCTGAGTTGTGGTGCCGGTCACAATCTGTGAAATTTTGCCTTTGTACAAAGATGGTTCAAGAACCAAATCCAAGGTGCAGGGATATTTGAAGGTTGAGAATTGATCGATGATGGAAGGATCAAGCGGCATTTCACCAGGTTCATAACCATAACCTTTCACGCTGAATTTTGCGCTAGCAACATTTTCAATAGGGACAATTACAAAAATGGCACCCATATCGAACTGGTTGCCGGATTCCTTCGCTGTTCCTTTCATTTCTTTAACGCCAAGTACGTGGATTTTCATTTTTGATGCTCCTTTGAAGATAGATAAAAAAATAGATCATGCCTTCGCTCTTCCTTGCGTCATCGCTCAGTCATGATCCTCGTCTGCTACTAAATCGTGTGTGTCGGTTATATATTGATAATCGCTGTCAGACATGATTGCGTCGGGGTGGTAGCTGCGCCAACAATCGCCGAGTTCTGGAAATTTGCTATTGTCGGTAGCTTGAATTATTGCTAAGTGATATGAATTCATAAAAACCCCGTTGACATGTAGAAATTAGAATCGTAAGATGCGAACAAATATGTTCACACTATAAACAGAACAAATATGTTCTGTCAAGGGGAAAATTATGGAATTAAAAGAATACTTAGAACTCGCTGAGAAAAAAGCAGGAAAACAAATAGAACTAGCGAAAATACTTGATATCTCTGAAGCTTATATAAGAATGGCAAAAACAGGAAAAAGGGGTCTACCCGATGCAGTATGTATGATGCTTGCGGATTATTTAGAGATTGATAGATTAGAAATTATCGCTAAAAGTAACCTCATCACCGAGAAAGATGAAAAACGAAGAAAAATATTAGAAAGTTGTATTTCCAAAGCTGCAACTATCGCGGCGGCAGCACTAATTTTCGGTGGTAGTTCAATGACTTCCAGCCCTGCTCATGCGGCTATGTCAGAAAACATGAGTGGCAACAATTTGTATTATGTAAAATAATAAATATAATAACATTTATAATCAATTACTTACAAAGTGGTCTTTTTTATAACGTTCCAACCTGCTTTCGGCGTGTGAATTTTGCCTTTTACTAAGCGCTCTACAATAAAGTCGCAGATACTCCATATCAACGCCTGATTCAATCAGGCGTTTTTTTTCCTTCATAACATACCGATAATATTTTCTTTTTTCAGATTTATTTCTTGTATATCGTATAAACCAATATAGATTATTCAGTTTTGAGAACATTTTTAAGAAATAAGAATGTAACGACAAATATATTAAATATTTACCCGTTTAAACATAGAGATAATTGGTTAACTAATGCTATATTATTTAAATATCAGTTTTTATTTCTATTAATGGACTCACAAATAGTTAAACTTATCTATTTTAAAATGGATTTTGCAAGTGAAACTCGACAAATAAATGGATGAAAGAATTATGCTAAAAAAAATTATTTATCTTTTGCTTTTTATTTTTCTATTTACGTTGAAAGCTGCTATAGCTCAGTCAACGCAAGCAACTAATAACAATAACCAAATATATGATAATGAAAATGAGTACTTGAAAAAAATTATAAAGATTAATACAGATGAGATTGAAATTTTACGCCGAGACCAGATTAATTACAGAATTGAAAAAGATCTGTTGAAAGAGGCATATTCTGCTAATTATGAAAGAATCAATTTATCCATTACCCTTCTTTTAGGTTTAATAGGGGCTTTCGGAATCTTTGCGACAACAAGGATTAATAGTGTAAACAAGGACTATAGAAAAGAATTACAAGAATTAACTGCACTAAAAGTACAATTCGACACAGAGTTAAAAGAAGTTACGCGTAAGCAAGATAAGGTTCAAAATCAAGTAGATGAATTGTCTAAGGATCAAGTACTAACACTGCAGGTGATGGATATTATTGAAAGAGTAATTAATCATTTAAATATGAAAAATTGGCAGTGGGCGCTGCAATGGATTTCTCAAGGTCTTCAGATCGATCCAGATAATATTCTTTTATTAGATACAAAAACTCATTGTTTAGTACAACTTGGAGATTACCAAGGAGCTGCTCAAGTGAGCAAGAAGTTGGTTGGAAGTTCAACTGATAACCCACAACATACTAAATGTGTTTTAAATTTACTGGAAATTTTAGCATTACTTAAAGATGATGATTTCAATGATTATTATCAAAAATATAAAGACACAATTTCTAAAGATTATAATGATAATTTGATAGCGGACTTCTTACGCATTTTCAAATTCATAATTGATAATAAACTCGACGAAGCCACAAAAATTATTTCTCCATTCGTTAGTATTAGTAGTGGTGAAACTTTCGTACATGCTTTTGAATCTTTGTGGCCGCTAGATATAGCAAAAAATTTGATCCCTAAGCTTGAAACTCCTCTCCAAAAAAAATATCTGCAAATTATTATAGATTTCTATTCAGGAAAAATTCACGGAAATAAGGTTAAAGAATTCTTAGCAACCCAGCAAAGTGCATAATTTTTTACCAAAAAATGTGATTAGGCTTAAAAGAAGTGGCCTCACTTGATTGGACAGTTTTTTGCATTTCTTAAGTGGAAATCTTGCGTAAATGCCTACCCTGCTTTTTGCATTGCAGGCAGGTTATCGAAGTAGAACTCATTGGGTGTTTTGTCGT
>WBZX01000309.1_pt1 | contig 47158 bp, 52 predicted proteins | sample 5204211 | NCBI WGS metagenome assembly WBZX01 (sample SAMN12344362, study PRJNA552823) | activated sludge metagenome | biome: Activated sludge suspended growth; feature: Nitrification reactor; material: Wastewater; isolation source: activated sludge from nitrification reactor of wastewater...
CGTAACCCATGGCCGGAGTTAAGCCGATCAGCACTGAGAAAACAAGATTGTTGAATCGCATCACCTTGGATTATATGGGAAAAATGTCACAAAGGGCAATCCTGCCGGGTTAATGTAGAATTCAGGAATCAATGCTGAAAGGGGTAACGCCATGAGTGAAATGCAAAAACTGACACTGGACGAAATGCGTGCTGCTGCCGAGAAACTGGTGCAGGCAGGAGGAGAAGTCCGCGAAAAATTGCGCGAGCTGACCCTGCAGGCATTGACCCAGGGCGAGCTTGCGGAAAATGAAATTCGCGCCGTGCTTGGTGCAATTGCCGAAGGAGTGAGTCAGGGGGCCGGGCAGCGTGCCGATGCGGTAAAGGGTGCGCTGGGCGACGCCTTGCGCGGCATGGATGATGCACTGTCGCATGCCGCAGAGGCGATGCAGCTTGCTATTAGCGAAGTGGCTTCGGATGTGAAATCGTTTCGCGAGCAGGATTTGCAGCAAGGACTGAAAGATCTGAAAAGCCTGGAATCTGTATTTCTGGATGTGGTTGGCCGTGTTGCCGAGAGCGCAGGTGGACTGGTGAAGCAGGAAATGGCAGCTGTCGCCGAGCATGGACGCCGTATCGGCACCGATACTGGCGGCAGGGTCAGAGCGGTTGCAGAAGACCTCGGGCAACGCATTCGCACGGCCGTACACGGTGCAACCGATGCGGGCAAGGATGCCGCCAAGGGGGCGGCTGCCCGCATTGCTGTCAAGGCGAGCCAGAAACTGGGCGATATCGCGACACGCCTGGCCGACAAGGCAGAGCAGCTTAAACCCCACAAGTAACAGGTAGCCGACACAACCATGATTCGCGAAACATTTTCCATGATGCGCGACCTGAGCCGCATGCGCGAGATTGCAGGCATCATGATGCGTTACGGCTGGGGCGATCTGATCAAGCGGTTGGGCTTGATGGATGGCGCAATGGGGATGGCCAGCAGCCTGCTCCGCCCCAGGGCGGCGTTGGAAATCATGCACCTACCACCCGAGGTCAGGGTGCGGATGGCCATCCAGGAGTTAGGGCCCACTTTCGTCAAACTCGGCCAGGTGCTTTCGACACGCGCGGATATTTTTCCGCCGCAATGGGTTGCTGAATTCTCCCGGTTGCAGGATCAGGTTCCACCGGTACCGTTTGACGAGTTGTTGCCGGAGCTGGAAAAGGCGCTGGGAAAATCACCTTTCGACGTATTTGTCGACCTGCAAACCGAGGCGATTGCCGGGGCATCGATTGCACAGGTGCATTACGCCAGGTTGCAGGATGGTACGCCTGTCGTGCTCAAGATCCGCCGCCCCAATATCCGCGATAAGATCGATGCCGATTTACGGTTGCTTTCTCACCTGGGGCGGTTGATCGAATCCGAAATGCCCGAGATGCGGCGTTTCCAGCCGGGGAAAATTGTCGGCCAATTTTCAAAGTCGTTACGCAAGGAGCTCGACCTTGCCGCAGAAGGGCGGAATACAGACCGGTTTTTGCGCAATTTCGAGGATGATGCCCGGGTAATATTCGCCAAGGTTCACTGGGAGTACACCTCGGAAGATCTGCTGGTGATGGAGCGCATCGATGGCATCCCCGGCAATGATATGGCCAGGGCGCAGGCGGCGGGCATGAATCTCAGGTCGCTGGCTTCGCTCGGTGCCGATACCGTGCTCAAGATGGTGCTGATCGACGGTTTCTTTCATGCCGACCCGCATCCCGGCAACGTATTTTTTCTGCCGGGAAACAAGCTGGCGATTATCGATTGCGGCATGGTGGGCCGTATTACTGCCGAGCGGCGCGACCAGATTGCCGACTTGCTGGCATCGCTGGTGTCTCGCGATTACGACACCATTTTGAATATCCTGATCGCCTGGGCGGGGGATGTGCAGATAAACGAAGCCAAGTTGGCGATGGATCTTGATGAGTTTTTTTTCAACTACGAAAACGCTTCGCTCCGCCAGATCAGTTTTGGCAAGATGCTCTCCGACCTCACCACGGTCATGCGCGAAAACCACTTGTCTGTTCCGCCTGATCTGGCGATGTTATTCAAGACACTCATCACGCTGGAAGGCCTGGGCCGCCAACTCGACCCCGATTTTCAGATTGTCGAGCATCTGACGCCTTTCGTGCGCCAGGTAATTGTCGATCGGTACAAGCCTAGTGTGCTGCTCAAGCGCGGCCAGCGTGGTGTCAAGGATGCGGTCTCGCTATTGGCGACAGCGCCCAGGGATTTTGCCCGCATGATTCGCGATATTCGCAGGGGGCGGGTCAAGATCGAATTCGACCTCAAGCGGCTCGATCACTTTGGTCATCAGATCGACCATAGTACCAATCGCCTGACGCTGGGGTTGCTGACCTCTGCGCTGATTATCGGCTCATCCATCGTGATGACGGTTAAAGGCGGACCTACCCTGCTAGGGTTGCCCGCCTTTGGGTTTCTTGGTTTTTTTGTTGCCTCGTTATTCGGGCTGGTGCTGATGATTTCGATCTGGCGATCCAGCCGACAGGATTAGGCTCTACCGGATAATCATTCCTCCAGCAGGCTGCGTAGCATCCATGCATTTTTTTCGTGGATCTGCATGCGCTGGGTCAGCAAATCCAGCGTGGGCTGGTCGTTGGCTTTTTCTGCGATGGGGAACACGGCACGTGCGGTGCGCACCACGGTTTCCTGGCCTTCCACCAGTTGCTTGATCATTTCCTTGGCTTTGGGTACGCCGTCGGCCTCCTTGATGGAAGTCAGTGCTGCGAAATCCCCGTAGCCGCCGGGGGCGGGGTAGCCCAATGCACGGATGCGTTCTGCGACCAGGTCTACCGCCATCCATTCCTCGTTGTACTGATCCATGAACATGATGTGCAGCGTCTGGAACATCGGGCCGGTGACGTTCCAGTGGAAATTGTGCGTTTTGAGATACAGCGTGTAAGTGTCTGCCAGAAAACGTGACAAACCCTCTGCGATTTTCTTGCGATCCTTGTCGTTGATGCCGATATCGATGCTCATGATTCCAACTCCTTCTGCTGGTTGATGATGTTGGCCTGGTTTTATCCGGACCGGGGATGCGGCAAGTGTATGGCGCGTTGATTCATAAATCCAATTGTTGTTTGCAAATGTGGCTATTTGTTTTGTTGATAGAACAATTCCTGTTCATCGTATCGTCAGCCAATTAGAGTATGATTTTCAAATGCGGTTGCATGCATTTTTTATTTTATTGGGAGTTGGCGATGAAGGGCGAAAAAAAGATACTTGAGACACTCGACAGCCTATTGACCGGAGAGTTGTCGGCGGTGGATCAATACCTGATTCATGGCGAAATGTATGCCGATTTCGGTTTTGCGCACTTGGCAGAAAAAGCCTTGCATGAGTCCGACCACGAACGGACTCATGCGCGTGCCATCATCCAGCGCATCCTGTTTCTGCAAGGTGCGCCGAACATGAGCAAGCGTAATGTGCTGACCATAGGCAAGACCGTGCCGGAGATGCTCAAATCCGATCTTGCGGTTGAATACCATGTGGTGGGCGAGCTTAAAAAGGCCATCGCGGCTTGCGAGCAGGCGCAGGATTATGTCACGCGCGACATGCTGGCTGTGCAGTTGGAGGATACGGAAATGGATCATGCCTATTGGCTGGAACAGCAGATTCGGCTGATCGAATTGGTGGGATTGGCCAATTACCAGCAAAGTCAGATGAAACCCGGGTCCGGAGCATAAGGAGAAAATATCATGAAAGGTGAAAAGAAAGTCATCGATGCCCTGAACAAGGTGCTCAAGAACGAACTAACCGCGATCAACCAGTACTTTTTGCATGCGCGCATGTTTCGTCATTGGGGGCTGGAAAAACTGAACGACTATCACTACAGGCAGTCGATTCGGGTGATGAAGGAGGCTGACGAAGTGATCGAGCGCATCCTGTTTCTGGAGGGGTTGCCCAACCTGCAAAACCTCGGCAAGCTGCTGATCGGCGAGAGCGTGGTCGAGTGTCTGGCAGGCGATCTGAAATACGAAACCGGTAGCCAGCGCCCCTTGCTGATTGAGGCGGTTGCGCTTTGCGAGGTGCAACAGGATTACGTCAGCCGCGATCTTCTGCAAGAGTTGTTGGAGCACTGTGAAGAATCGATCGATTGGCTGGAAACCCAGCAAAGCCTGATTGAGGATGTGACGCTGTCAAACTATCTGCAATCCCATATGGAGCCGGGTGGCGACTGAGCACGCCCTGACGTAAACCTGTCCTGAAGCCGCAGTGTGAACTGCGGCTTTTTTGTTGTATTTTTCCCGAATTTTGCCGGTCTCTCAGCTTGAAAGACATGAACTTCTTGACATGAATGCTAACGTTAATGATAATAATTCCCATTATTTACCAATTTTGATTGGTTTTCAGGAGTGCCGGAAAATGTATGTCTGTATCTGCCAGGCGGTTACCGATAGTCAAATTCGTCATGCGGCTCAGGCGGGCGCCACCACGCTCAAGGATTTGCGGCGCGACCTTGGAGTGACTGCCGAATGTGGGCGTTGTGCCTCATGTGCCAGGCAGTGTCTGCGGGAAGTGCAGCAACTGACCTCTGCGACTCTGCAGCTGGCTGCCTGACTCCTGATCCAACCATATGCAGCATAGGCGGGCAATGAATAAACCTGAAGTGGCGGCAACAATGAATGGGGCGGCGGCAAGCGCAACGGCACCGACTGGGCGTCAACGCCTGAAAAGTATCGAGCTGCTGGGCAAGGCGCGTGAAATCATTATCGAGCATGGCAGCGATGAATATCGCCTGCGGTTGACCAGCCAGAACAAGCTGATTTTGACCAAGTAATTTCAATCGTGTTTTTAGCTTCCTGCTTTGCCGGCTCCGCGCAGCTTGCTGCCGGAGGCTGGCTTTCAAGTATGCGCGGGTCGGCGGTATGTCAACGAGGCGGCGCCCTTTAAATGGATGGAACCACAGGTGGATTTGCCTTACTCGTCTTCCGGAATTGAGCAGGGTCGTATGTCACGCAGTGCATTGGGGATGGTGCTGACTGCCCATGCAGGGGTGATCTTTGCTCTTGCGACCTACCAGCAGGAATTTCTGCCGGTTGTCGAGCAAACCATCACTGTCAATCTCGTTGCGCCGGAAGCCAGGCCGGAGCCGGTAGAAGCGCCCAGGCCGCTTCCGGTGAAGCCGCAGCCAATCAGGCAGGCCGTAAAACCGGTAAAAAAAATGCCTGCCCCACGTCCGGAGATTGTGCCAGAAGACCCCGTGCCGCAACTGGTGGCAAAGGCAAGTGATGATGCGCCGACAACGGTTGCGGGGCCTGAGCAGAATCCGGTTGTGCCTGTGGACGAGGCTCCGGCTCCGGCCATAGTCGAAGCAAAAGCTGACGATGCGCCGCCACCAAAGGAAGAGCTCATCGAACAGCCGCGTTTCAACGCGGATTATCTGGATAACCCGACGCCTGCTTATCCGGCACTGTCGCGCAAGCTGCGCGAGGAGGGGCGTGTGCTGCTGCGTGTACGTGTCGATGCCGCCGGGCATCCGGCGCAAGTTGTCATGCACGCAACCAGCGGATTTTCCCGGCTGGATGAACGAGCAGCGGAAACCGTGCGGCGCTGGAAATTTCAACCTGCACGGCAAGGCGGGCAGCCTGTCGAGGCGTGGGTCATTGTCCCGATACTATTTAGTCTGAAAGGTTAGTCATGGAGTCAACACTGGGTTTTTCCAATTTTCTGCACGAGGTCGATGGTGTGGGCATGTGCCTGCTGATTGTGCTGGGCTTGATGTCTGTTGCGTCCTGGTACCTGATTATGACGAAAGCCATTGCAGGGTTGCGGATGCGCCGCCATGCGCGGAAGTTTTTGCAGGATTTCTGGAATGCGCCGGACCTTGAGGTGGTCGCCAAGCGATTGAACGATGGTCAACCACAGGATCCGTTCTCGCATCTGGCACATCACGGCTTTCGCGCGATTGCCCAATATGGGGCAAAAGCCAATCAGCGCCTGATCGAAGCCGGATCGCAGGAAGAATTTCTGACGCGCTCGTTACGCCGCGCCATTGAGCAGGATACTGCCAGACTGGAATCCGGCCTGACGCTGCTGGCGTCGGTGGGGTCGAGTGCGCCCTTTGTCGGTTTGTTCGGGACGGTGTGGGGGGTGTATCACGCCCTCATCAGTATCGGTGCCAGTGGGCAGAGCACGCTGGACAAGGTGGCCGGTCCGGTCGGCGAGGCACTGATCATGACCGCATTGGGTCTCGCTGTCGCGATCCCGGCCGTGCTGGCTTATAACTTCTTTGCCCGCTCCAACCGGGTGATGCTGGCGGAGCTTGATGGGTTCGCTCACGACCTGTTTGCCTTCATGTCGACTGGAAGCCGGATTACAGAAGCTGCGATAGGTGGCAACGTAGCCGTGCTGACGAGGAAGGGGGCGTAATGGCATTCGGTGGATTTTCCAGAAACCAGGCGAGCCAGCCGATGGCAGAGATCAACATGGTGCCGTTGATCGACGTCATGCTGGTGCTGCTGGTGATCTTTATCGTCGCCGCTCCGCTGATGACGCATGCCGTCAGAGTTGAGTTACCCAAGGCCAGTTCAACGCCCGAGGATAATAAACCAGAGGTTGTGCACCTGACTGTTGATGCGGCAGGCAATGTCTACTGGAACGATATCAAGGTGGATGAGGCGGCCTGGCGCGCCAGCATGGCGCAGGCGGCGGCAAAGCCAACCCGGCCGGAGTTGCGCATTCGGGCAGATGGCAGCATCGCTTATCGCCATGTGGCCGGCCTCATGGCCGACGCCGCGCGAGCAGGGCTGGACAAGATCGGTTTTGTCACCGAGCCGAGAAATCCGTGATTTGTAAATTTTATCAGCTAGCAAGTAATCGCTAGTGGCCTGTTTCCCGAACCTTGGAGTCCCCATGAAGCCTATTAAGCACAAAGTTATTCCGCATTGTCTGGGGTTGGCATTAGCTACCGGCAGTGTCGGCGTTTACGCTCAGTCAGAAGATGCATTGCTGTCAACTGTCAAGGTGGAAGCCGCCGCTGAAAGTGATACGCGCCCTGTCCCCGGCTACAGCGCCAAGAACAGCACCACTGCAACCAAGACTGATACCAAGCTGATCGATGTGCCGCAGTCGGTGACGGTGATTACGCAGGAGATACTCAAGGATCAGTCGGTACAAAGCATGAGCGATGCGGTGCGCTATGTGCCAGGCGTAACAGCTTCACAGGGCGAAGGTAACCGCGATGCGGTCAATATTCGTGGTGCAGGGGTTAGTACTGGTGACTTCTATCTGGACGGCATGCGCGACGACATCCAAACCTATCGCGATTTCTACAGCACTGACCGTATCGAGGTGCTCAAGGGGCCGAATGCCATGATTTTTGGCCGGGGTGGTTCTGGTGGTGCCATCAACCGCGTCACCAAGGAAGCCGGCTGGGACCCGGTGCGCGAAATTGCGGTGAGTCTTGGGGCTGACGATCACAAGCGTGTCGCGCTGGATGTCGGCAATCCAATCAACGATCTTGCCGCTTTCCGCATCAACGCGGTGGCCGAGGATTCCGGAAGCTACCGGGATGGTGTCGAGACCCGGCGACATGGCATTAATCCCACGCTGACGCTACGCCCGTCCGATCATACCAAAATTACGCTTGGCTACGAGTATTTCAAAGATGAGCATATTGGTGACCGCGGTATGCCTGCCCTGCGCGGCCCTGGCAACAATCAGCTGAAAATGCGCCCCTACGATATCGGCGATCACAAAACATTTTTCGGCAATGCGCGCCTGAGCCCGAACGAGACCGAGACCAATGCCTTTAATGCGCTGATCGAACACACCTTCAATAATGGGCTGACACTGCGTAACCGTACCCGTTATGCCGACTACGACAAGTTCTATCAGAACGTGTTTGCGAGAGGCTCGGTGCTGAATAACGGTACGGTTGACATCGGTGCCTATCTTGATCAGACCGACCGTGAAAACCTGATCAACCAGACCGATCTGCTTTACACGCTGAAGACCGGCACGGTTGAGCACAGGTTGCTGGTGGGTATGGAACTCGGCAAGCAGGACACGCATAACATGCGCTTTCTGAAGGCGGGTGGTGGCGAGTCGGTGGGCTTCTTCAATGCCTCCAATCCAACCTTCAACAGCAACATCGTGTTTTCCAATATCAACCGTAATCGCAAGAGCGAGGCAGACATTACCGCATTCTATGCACAAAACCAGATCATGCTGTCACCGATGTGGGAGGCAATTATTGGCGTGCGCCACGATAAGTTTGAGGTCGAACATACAGGCCTGCCGGTGACCGGGAACAATACGATCACGCGTATTGACGTTACCGACAACTTGCTGTCACCACGGGCGGGGCTGATTTTTAAGCCGATGCAGAACCTGTCGTTATACGGCAGCTACAGTCTTACCTATGTCCCCAGGGCTGGTGACCAACTGGACGGATTGGCACTGACGAACGCCAATTTCGATCCGGAAAAGTTCATCAACCAGGAAATCGGTGCCAAGTGGGATGTGATGCCGGAACTGTCTCTGACGGCTGCGATATACAAGCTTCAACGCGAGAAGATGGCAGTAACTGATCCGTTGAATCCTGCGCAGACCATTCTAGTAAATGGTCAGGAAACCAAAGGCCTGGAACTGGGTCTTTCCGGCAAGGTGACCAATAAGTGGAGCGTGTTTGGCGGTTACGCCTATCAGGATGGCGAGGTCACCGAACAGCAAGGGAGTGGAGCTGGTGCCGTGCTTAAAGGCAGCAATCTGGCGCAGACGCCCGAACATACGTTCTCGCTATGGAACCGCTATGACATCAACGCTATATGGGGTGTGGCACTGGGTGTCATCAGCCGTTCCGACATGTATGCTGCGCTACCGACGGTATCAACCAGCACCGTACTGCCTGGGTACACCCGGTACGATGCTGCGGTGTACGGCAACTTCAGCAGCAGACTCCGGTTGCAGGTCAATATCGAGAACCTGACCAACAAGGAGTATGTGCTGGATGCGCATAACAATAACAACATCACTCCGGGCGCTCCGCTCACTGCGCGCGCCACACTGACCTACAACTTCTAGGTGATTGCGATGAAGGCTTCCTTGGATGAGTGGCTATCTGGGCAGCTCCTTGTTTGCAGGAAGGAAAGGAAAATACCGGTTTTGTGCAATCACGTTGCCTGCCGGCCTCATGGCCGACGCCGCGCGGGCAGGGCTGGACAAGATTGGTTTTGTCACCGAGCCGGCACCAGCCGATTAAACGCCATTTAACTTTAACCATAGCCAGCCTTGCGCCAGCCAAACACGACACAAGGAAGAGTAATGATGCAAAAATCCAAAAAGCAGGCAGTGCCGCTGTTGCCGTTGGGTGCGGCACTGATGGCGGGTGGTTTCCTGTCGATGAGCGCGATGGCGGAAGAGGTCAAACCCGCTACTGAAGAAACGACGTTGTCGACTGTGAAGGTGCAGGCTGATGCAGAGGTCGAGCAGGACGGTTATCGCGCGACAACGACACGTGTGGGCAAAATTCTGCAAGACCCGCACGATATTCCACAGGCTGTGACCACCGTGACGCGCTCGCTGATGGACGAACAGCAGGTCGGATCGCTGAAAGAGGCGTTGCGCAACGTGTCGGGCTTGACATTTAATGCTGCCGAAGGTGGGCGGTCGGGCGATAACATGATGCTGCGCGGTTTTTATACCTTTGGCGATATGTATCTGGATGGGGTCCGCGATACCGCCCAGTACAACCGCGAGACTTTTAATCTGGAGCAGGTGGATGTGTTGCGTGGCGCCGGGGCTATGCTGTTCGGGCGTGGGCAGGCGGGAGGCGTGATCAATCAGGTCAGCAAGATACCGCATCTTAAGGATAAGAATACGGTGACGGGTAGTGTCGGAACTGACGATTACCGCGAGATGACTGGCGATTTCAACAAGCAACTGGGCGAAAGCACGGCGATACGTGTCAACCTGATGAAGCGCGACGAAGGCAGTTGGCGCTCCAATCCGGTGAGCGGCGACGAGCCGGAATTACATCGTGATGGCTTGGCTGTGAGCCTGGGGCTGGGCCTCAATACGGATGACGAAATTATTCTGAGCCATGTGCGCACCACTACCGATGACAAGCCGGACTACGGCGTCAGCTTTGATGCGTCGACGCGCAAGCCGAACAAGAATTTCTCGGTCGATACTTATTGGGGTAACAACAATACGTTCGACAAGAGCACGACCGAAGTGACGACAGCCAGTTACACTCATCGGTTCTCGCACAATAGCGAATGGCGTACTCAGTTGCGATATGCGGACTACGAGCGCAGTTATTGGGCACGGACACCGAGTGCGACGATTGCGCCCAACGCCGTGAGTTCTCTTTGTACGACGGCAACCAACTGTAACGGTGGGCCGACACGCGTCATGGATTATGAAACGCTGACCTTGCAAAGTGATTTTAATAACAAGCTGTTGCTAGCGGGGATGAAACACGAGTTTCTGATCGGTGCCGAGTATTTCAAGGAGGACAGCTACCGGCATTCGTTACAAAATGTGGGAGGCACAACCCGCGCCAATCCGCCGCGCTACCTGCCGTACCGGGCAAACAGGGCCGGGGCTCCGGTCGAGTTCGATTCAGATTCGTACGCAGTCTATGCGCAGGATACAGTGGAATTTATTCCGAAATGGAAAGCGACGCTGGGCTTCCGTCGCGATGAAATGGATGCAACCTATTCCAGTACGACTTCGCCCAGCCTGAAATACGGCGAATGGAGTACGCGTGCGGCGCTGTCGTTCCATCCGGAAGAAGAAAGCCATTACTACCTGGCATTCAGCGATTCGTTCAGCCCGACGGCCGATCTGTACCAGCTTACCGTATCGGCTTTGCCACCAGAGCGTAGCCAGGTGACTGAATTGGGGGCCAAATGGATGCTGTTCGATGGCGATCTGGCCTTGCGTGCTGCGCTGTATCGGGCGGACAAGGAATGGGAGCGCAGTACCGATCTCGAATCCACTGCAGCCGTGCTAACCAAGAAACGCCGTACCGATGGCATCGAACTGGAGGCTGCGGGGCGTATCACCGATAAGTGGGAAGTGTTCTCCGGCTTGGCCCTGATGGATTCGCGCATCAGGGAAGTGGCCGAGAACGTCAATGCCGGGACTGGCGTCATCACTAGGGCGAATGCTGGTTACGAGGGTCAGCGTTCGCGCAATACACCACCTTATACCTTCAATCTGTGGACGACCTATAAACTGCCATATGGCTGGAAGATTGGCGGCGGGGTTGAAGCCAAGGGCGAGCGTTACGGCTACAATCCGAGCGGCTCGGGGGCGATACCAACGTTACCGGGTAGCACCAAGTTCCATCCCAATACCGCACCAGCGTACCAACGCTGGGATGCGATGGTGGCTTACGAACAGAAAAAGTGGGCGCTACGGCTGAATGTCCAGAACGTGTTCGACACCGTGTACTACGACGCGATCTACGACAACGGCGGGTTCACGGTTCCTGGTACGCGCCGCAAGGGCATTCTTTCGGCTGAATACAAATTCTGATAATCCGCGCAAGGCACCTTGTTCGGGTGATTTGCCAAACTTGAAAAGGACAGGTAATGCTGGTGATCATCGACGATGTGCTGACTGCGGAAGAACTGGCGACAGCGCGTGACTGGCTGGCCGACTCGACTTGGGGCAGCGGGCGTATGACAGCCGGGCCGCAGGCTGCGCTGGCCAAGAACAACCAGCAACTGCCCGAGGATGCGGCGCACCTGCCGGCGTTACGTCGGCTGGTGTTGACGGCACTGGATCGGAATGCGATGTTTTTTACAGCCGCATTACCGCTCAGGATTCTGTCGCCATTCTTTAACCGTTACAGTGGTGATACCAATCATTACGGTTTTCACACTGACAACGCCATGCGTATGCAGCCGGATGGCAGCGGTTATGTGCGCGCCGACGTTTCTGCCACGTTGTTCCTGTCTGATCCGGAAGAATACGAAGGTGGTGTTCTGACGGTCGAAGACACCTTTGGCAGTCACGGCGTCAAGCTCAAGGCAGGCAGCATGGTGGTTTATCCATCATCGTCCATTCATGAGGTTTCTGCCGTGACTGGCGGCGAGCGTCTTGCCTGTTTTATGTTCATGCAAAGCATGGTGCGCGACCCAGGTAAACGCCGCCTGCTCTACGATATGGATATGGCCTTGCTGCAACTGCGCCAGACTGTGGGCGAAACCGGTGCGGTGGTGAGGCTGACCGGCACGTATCACAACTTGCTGCGCCAGTGGGCCGAGAACTGATGACGGCGATTCAGCCCAAGATGAGTGCCTGCCCGGCGGAGGTACAAACAGCCTGCGATTATCAGTCTTACGCACGCGAACGACTGATGCCATCGGTGTGGCGCTATCTGCAGGACGGTGCTGGCGATGGGGCATGCTTGCGCGTCAATACGCAGGCGTTCGAGGCCGCCAAGCTGATGCCCAGACCGCTCGCCGATGTGCGCGGCGGAAATACGCGGATTTGCTTGTTCAATCAGGAGCTGACGCACCCGATTTTGCTCGCACCTGTCGCCTACCAGTGCCTGTTCTCCCCCGACGGCGAATGCGCCAGCGCCATGGCGGCGGCCGCGCAGGATGGGCTGATGGCCGTGAGCAGCCTTGCTAGCCAGACGCTCGAACAAATTGCCGATGCCGCAGAAAGCCCGCAGTGGTTCCAGCTTTACTGGCAAGGCGACCGCGACCGTACGGCAAGGATTGTGGCGCGAGCTCTGGCGGCTGGCTACAGCGCAGTCATGTTTACGGTGGATGCTCCGGTCAAGCAGGCGGCCATCGTCCTGCCGCCGGACATCACCGCTGTTAATCTTGAACGACCACTTGCCATGCCGAAGCTGTCCTCAGGCCGTAGCCTTGTGTTTGACGGCTGGATGAGCCAAGCGCCGACCTGGCAAGACGTGCAGTGGCTGCGCGACAGAATCTCCTGCCCGTTGCTGATCAAGGGGATATTGCACGCGGATGATGCGGCGCGAGCCTTTGATCTGGGGTGCGATGGCGTGGTCGTGTCCAATCATGGTGGCCGTGTGCTCGATGGCGCGCCAGCCGGTCTCGATTGTTTGCCCGCCGTTGTGAATGCGGCCGCCGGGCGTGGGCCGGTGCTGCTGGATAGCGGCGTCCGCAACGGAGGCGACGTATTCAAGGCCTTGTCGCTTGGCGCTAGCGCCGTGCTGATCGGGCGCCCCTATATCTGGGGGTTGGCAACGGCTGGGGCGTTGGGTGTGGCACATGTGATCCGGCTCATGCGCGATGAGCTGGAAATGACCATGGCGCTGACAGGGTGTGCCAATATCGAAACCCTCCATTTGCTGGCATAACCAGCCATCGGCGGAATCTTCCGCAGCAGGTACGAATCTTGATCGGCTGATTCTCGGCCAAAACTTTTTCAGAAAATGACGATTGTCAATTGCGACATGGAAATCGGAAATAGTTGTTGCAAATAGGAATGATTATCATTAATATAGATGGTGAGTGGGCGCTGAAACAACACTCGCCATCGCCAGCCAATCCGTCCAGCCGGACGGATGTCGCCAGCCTGTCAGATACGCATCCGGAGATCGACTTTCCGGAAAATGCAGCGTTCTGGCTTATGTCGGCGCACTGAATATTTCCCGATGCTGGAGTTCTGAAATGTACGCCGGCAGTGTGCCGTCCTTCTGGCAGGTAAATAGAGGAGTTAATGATGAGTCAATCGAAAATGGAGGCGTGGCTGCCGCTGGCCCGACATGGGCACTGGATGGTCGATTATCGGCCCGATGCCAGGATTGTGAGGTTGCGCATGGAAAACGGGATGGTTCTTCATCTGGATCGTGAGGCATATCAGTTTTTGTGGGGTATGTTCACCATGGGGCTGGATGAGTTGGAGCGGTTGGAGGATGAGTCCGGCTGCATGGCTGGGAGTTTGCGTGTTGTGCCGCCGCGTGCCGGGTGGCCGCAAACGCGGCATTAGGAATATTTCGGCGGGCAGGCGCCTGCCCGCCGGTTTTCGACGAACAAAGGAAAAGGATCAATCATGTCGCGTCATACGGGGCCACGCCTCAAAATCATGCGAGCACTGGGAACCGAGTTGCCGGGGTTGTCGCGCAAAAGTATCGAGTTGCGCCCCAATCCGCCGGGGCAGCACGGCGCGCAGGCATCGCGCCGCAGAAAGTCTGATTACGGCTTGGCGCTGGTGGAAAAGCAGAAACTGCGGTTTAACTATGGCGTCAGCGAATCGCAGTTGCGTCGGTTGATGGTGGAGGCGCGCCGCCGCTCCGGGCCATCGGGCGACAATTTGCTGCAATTGCTGGAGTCGCGGTTGGATAACGTCGTATTTCGCGCCGGCCTGGCGCCAACTATTCCGGCTGCGCGGCAGTTGGTGGGTCATGGGCATGTTCTGCTCAACGGTCGTCGGGCCGATATTCCATCGATGCGTCTGCGTGCCGGCGATGTGGTCAGGCTGCGAGAGCGGTCGCGCAATCTTGGCATAGTGCAGGAAAGTCTGGCTCAACCAGCTCTGATCAGCCCGGAGTGGCTGTCATGGGATGCGACTTTGATGCAGGCAACCGTCACGAGATTGCCCGAGGCGGATGAAGTGCCTTTCCCGATCGTGGTGCAACTGGTGGTGCAACACTACGCTACGCGCGTCTAGTACGAAACGATACGAATTTATTTTTTACTTGCCGCCTGCGGGCGGTTTTCGATAGCGCCAGCCAGGGATGCCAATCTCCAGCCAGCCTGAAATTGATGACAGGAAGGTTGGAAATGAAGAAACGCATTATATTTGCCATGATGGCCGGGCTGCATGCATCGGCTTCCGCATATGCGCAGGAGCCGGGCACAGAAACGCTGGGCGAGGTGGTCGTTACCGCGACGCGTACGGAAACCAGCGTCGAGGACATCCCGGCGACGGTGACCGCGATCAGCCGCAGCGAATTAGAAGCTCACATGCCGCGGGATGCGGCCGAGTTGTTTGAGGATGAGCCGGACATCGCGCTGGCGCGCGACCTGCGGCGTTTCGGATCGACCCGGGTCAATATTCGGGGGATTGAGGATAACCGCGTCACGCAACTGATCGATGGCGTGCGTACATCGGATTACTACGAAGGCGGTGGCCCGACCAATTTTACTACCAGCGCTCCGCTGGGCGTTTCCATCGATTTCATCAAGCAGGTTGAAGTGTTGCGTGGCCCGGCATCCAGTTTGTACGGTTCGGATGCGATCGGCGGGGTGGTGGGCTTTCTGACGCTGAATCCATCGGACCTGATCGGTGCAGGCGAGCATTTTGGTGCGCGCTACCGGTTGGGCTACAACGGTGCGAACAATGGTGTGACCAATACCGTGCTGGGTGCGGCGAGCGGCGAGGTGGCAGAATTTCTGCTCGGCTATACCCGCACCGAAGCGAGTGAAACCGATAACGAGGGTGGCGCCGGCGGAACTTCGAAGTATCGCAGCAAACCCAACCCGCAAGACCTGACCGACCAGGGCGTGCTGGCCAAACTGGTTCTGCATCCTTCCGAGCGTAACCGCATTACGCTGACGTTGGAAGGCCGCGATCAGGAAACCGATATCGACGTCAGGCGCTTGTCGGCATCACCCACCATGCAAAAGATTACGCAGATGGGAGGGACCGATGAAACCCGGCGTGAGCGTGTTGGCATCGAGTGGGAATACAAGCCGGAGCAGGCGTTTTACGACCGGTTGACGGCGCGGCTGTATCGCCAGGATAGCGACACGCACAATTTCAATCAGCAAACGCGCAGCAATACCAGTGCGACCTGTTCGGCCAGTTCCGGCGCGGGTAATACCTGTCATATCGAGCAGGATTTCTATTTCTCTCAGGATACCCTGGGCGGCGGCATCCAGCTTGAATCCGGCACCAAGTGGTGGGGGCTGGAGCACCTGGTCACCTACGGGGTCGATCTTTCGCAAGTGGATACCGAAGAAAAGCGCGATGCGTCACGCTGGAACCTGACGACCGGCACTTTCAGCAAGTCGCTGGCGGGCGACACGTTTCCCCTGCGCGATTTTGCCAAGGGTCGCACCGATACACTGGGTGCGTTTGTGCAGGATGAGATCAGCGGCCTGGCTGATGGCAGGCTGACACTGACGCCGGGACTGCGCTACGACTGGCGCAAGCTCAAGCCCGATGTGGATGCGCTGGCCCAGCAGTTTCTGACGGCAAACCATCGCGAAGCGGTCGAACAAAAGGACTCGGCGTTTTCGCCCAAGCTGGCCGCCATGTGGCGCCTTAATCCGCAGTGGTCGTTGTATGGCCAGGCCGTGCGTGGGTTCCGCGCGCCCAATTATGAAGAGGTTAACGGCTCGTTCCGCAATACGGTACAAAGCTACGGCAATAGCCCCAATCCCGATCTCAAGCCTGAAACCAGTATCGGGGTGGAAGTCGGCGCCAAGCTGCATGCGCCGACAATGCGCGGGCAGGTGTCGGTTTATGACAACCACTACAGGAATTTTATCGAGAGCGTTGAACTCGATTGCCCATCCAATCCTAGCTGTATTTCCGGGCTTGCGCGCACCAATATGTTTGTCAACCTGTCGCGTGTCCGTATCTATGGTGCAGAAGTTCGCGGCGCATGGGATTTTACGCCGGGGTGGAAGCTTGACGGCGCTGTCGCATGGGCGCATGGCCAGAACGAGTCGGATGGCGAGCCGCTCAATAGCGTCGACCCCGCCCGCGCTAGTCTGGGCCTGGTTCGCGATGCCGGTGTGTGGGGTGCCGAAGCGCGAGTGCGCGGTGCGGTTGCCGTCACACGTACCGATGACAGCGGTGGCGATTATTACCGCCCTGCCGGGTATGCGGTCACCGACCTTTCTGCATGGTGGCGGCCAACGAAATCCGTTGTATTCAATGCGGCGCTGAATAATGTGTTCGATAAGAAATACTGGCTGTGGAGCGATATTCGCCAGGCGGATGATTACAGCCCGCTGGCCGTGGATTTTTATTCGCAGCCCGGACGCACGCTTTCCGCCAGTTTTGCTTACCAGTTCTAAGGGATGTCGATGCTGAAGTTGCTGACGATCCGATGGCTGGCGCGATGGTTTGCGGTACTGGCGGTACTTGCCGGTACCGCGGCCATGGCGGGGCCGTCGGTGCTGGTGATTACCGCCAGCCCGGTGGCCCCGGGTAAGTTTTCCAATCTGGCCCGGCTGGCAGAGTCTCACGGTATGCGGCTGGAGGCGAAGTTTGTCGAAAAGATTGCCACCGATGCCGGTGGTGAACTTTTTTCCGGAGCGGATCTGGTGCTGTTTGATGCGCCACGCGATCATATCGAGGAATTTATCCGTGCGCGTACCGCCAAGGCGCTGCCTGCGTTGCAGAAATCCGGCAAGCCCAGCCTGTGGATGAGCACGGCTACCGTCCGCGCAGGTGGCATGCCCGATGACCTGGCCCGACGGTTGCACGCATATTACGTGAATGGCGGACGGGCCAACTTCGATCACTTCTTCAGCGCCCTGCAGGCACATTTTGCAGGCAAGCCCTGGGATACGGTTGCCGCCCCCATCATTTTTCCAACCTCGGCTATTTACGACCCGAAATCGCCTGGGCTGGTGTTCAATACGCCTGCCGAATATCTTGCCAGGCGCAAGGTGGACCCAACGCGCCGTCCGCCGGTCATCGCCATCGCCATGCATCAGCAATACATTGCTGCCGAGCAGACCGGCCTGATCGATGCGCTGATTGCCAGGATCGAGGCAGGCGGCGGCGTGGCTCTGCCGTTCTACAGCCCGGTGATGGATGAGGATGCCATGACCCGCATGACGACGATCAACGGCAAACCCATCGCTGACGTGCTGATCAATACCCAGATCATGCTCAATCCGGATGCGCGCCGCAAGGAGTTCGAGGCACTCGGCATCTCGGTGATTCAGGCCATGACCTACCGCAAGGGCGACGAGGCTGCATGGCAATCCGACCCGCAAGGAGTTGCGCTGATGGATGTGCCGTTCTATCTGGCGCAGGCGGAATATGCGGGCGTTACCGATATCCAGGTGGCGGCGGCGATTCGCAAAGGCGACGAGCAGACGGTTGCGATCGATGCACAGGTCGATGCCGTGGCTGGCAAGGCGCTCAACCTTGTCCGCCTGCAACGCACGCGGCCTGCAGACCGGCAAATAGTGATGTTTTTCTGGAATTATCCGCCGGGAGAAAAAAATCTTTCGGCTTCATTCATGAATCTGCCGCGTAGTCTCGAAGGCACCCTGAAAGCCATGGAGCAGGCGGGCTACACCACGGAAACTCCGGATGAAGCCGGCCTGACATTACGTTTGCAGCGGCTGCTGGCTCCTTACTATCGCCCCGCGAGCGACCAGACCGAGTTGCAGGCGTTGCTGCGTGACGGCCTGGCCGACCGCATGCCGGTGTCGGTGTATCGTCAATGGCTGCAGACGCTGCCTGCCGAAACCCGGCAAGCACTGTTTGCACGTTGGGGTGCGCCGGAAAAATCCTCCATGGTGCTGGCCCGCAACGGCGAAGCATTTTTTGTCATCCCGCGGCTCAAACTGGGCAATATCAGCCTGCTGCCGCAGGCGCCGCGTGGCGAACGCTGGGAGGATAAGGAAAAATCGCTCTACCACTCCACCAGCGCCGCACCGTCGCATTTTTATCTGGCCAGTTACCTGTGGGCCAGGCAGCAGGCAGCGGCCCATGCGCTGGTGCATTTCGGCACGCATGGAACGCAGGAATGGCTGCCGGGCAAGGAGCGCGGCTTGTCGGCATACGATTTTCCGATGCTGGCGGTCGGCAATGTGCCGGTGGTGTATCCCTACATCATGGATAACATCGGTGAATCGACCCAAGCCAAACGCCGAGGCCGCGCCGTCATCATTAGTCACCAGACGCCGCCATTTGCCCCGGCCGGTTTGCACGACAGCCTGACACGCATCCACGATCAGCTGCATGCATGGCTGGCGCAGGATGAAGGCGCGGTCAAGGAAAAAATCAAGGTCGATTTTCTGGCGCAAGTCAGAAAAGAGCATATCGATAAGGATCTGGGCTGGAACAGCGACCGTGTCAACCGGGAGTTTCCCGCTTTCGTCAACGAAGTTCACGATCATCTTCACGAATTGGCACGTGCGGCCCAGCCAATGGGGTTGCACACTTTCGGCCAGGGTGCCGGAGAGCAGTGGCGCATCGCCACGGTGCTGATGATGCTGGGCAAGGAGTTCTGGGAAGCCGTTGCTGGTCCGGGTGAGGAGTCCGACGAGATGCTGGTGGGCGACTATAAGCGACTGGCCGATTCGACGCCATACCGGAAACTGCAGCAGATTCTTGGCGGCAGTGCGGCAGATGACGCGGGATTGCCGGAAAAGCTGCGCCCGATGGCGGTCAAGGCCAGAGGCTGGTATCGCGACCTTGATGCGCAAAGCGAAATCGCGGCGTTTCTCAACGCGCTGGAAGGCCGCCATATTCCGACTTCCTACGGTGGCGACCCGATCAAGAATCCGGATGCGCTGCCGACCGGGCGTAACCTGTATGCCTTCGACCCGTCGCGGGTGCCGACCAAAGCTGCGTGGGAAGCGGGGAAGGAGGCACTGGAAAACCTGCTGGCGGCGCATCGGCAGCAAGCAGGCAGCCCACCGAAGAAACTGACATTCTCCTTGTGGTCGGTGGAAACCATGCGCCATTTCGGCCTTCTTGAAGCGCAGGCTTTCTGGGCCATGGGCGTTGAACCGGTATGGGATGAAGGCGGCCGGGTGACGGATGTGCGACGGGTGCCTCGCGAAAAACTGGGCCGTCCGCGCGTGGATGTGGTGTTGTCCGCCACCGGACTGTATCGCGACCATTTTCCCAACGTCATGAAACAGCTTGCCAAGGCGGCCAGGCTGGCAGCCGAGGCGGATGAAGCAGACAACCCGGTGGCCGAAAACACGCGCCGTATTACCGCTCGATTGCAACAGCGCGGCATGGACCCCGTTGCCGCATTGCGTGCCGGACAGACCCGTATTTTCTCGTCGGAATCCGGCCGCTATGGTACCGGGCTGGATGATGCAGCGCTGGCGACCGATACCTGGAAAGGCAAGGCAGAAGGCGATAGCAAGCTGGCGCAGCTCTATCTTTCGCGTATGCAGTTTGCCTACGGGCCGGACGAGGCGGAATGGGGCCGGGCAGGCAATGGTGTGAATCTCTACGCCGAGCACCTGAAGGGCACCGAGGGCGCGGTGCTGGCGCGCACATCCAATCTGTACGGCATGCTGACTACGGATGATCCGTTTCAGTATCTCGGCGGAATTGGCTTGGCGGTGCGCCATCTCGACGGCAAGGCGCCCGAGCTTTATATCTCCAATCTGCGGGGTGCAGGCGCCGGCAAGGTCGAGGGTGCCGCGCAATTTCTCGCAAAAGAGCTGGCTACCCGCAACTTCCATCCCGGCTACATCGAGGGGCTGAAGCGTGAAGGCTATGCCGGTACTCTGCAAGTGCTGGACGGTATCAACAATTTCTGGGGCTGGCAGGCAACTGCGCGCGAGATCGTGCGTGATGACCAGTGGCAGGAGTTTGTCGATGTGTATGTGCGCGACAAACACAAGCTGGGCCTCAAGCAGTGGTTTGAGAGCAAAAACCCCCATGCACTGGCGCAGTCGATCGAACGCATGCTGGAGGCCTCTCGCCAGGGTTACTGGAAGGCTGACCCGGCGACGGTGAAAGAGTTGAAGGAGCGCTACCGCGACCTCGCTAATAAATATAACGTGCATACCGATAATGCCGCATTCGAGGCTTTTGTCGGTGCCGGATTCGGTGTGGCGGGTGCGAGCAAACCTGCTTCAGCACGATCTGTTCAAACCGAGGTATTGCCACCCCGGCCTGTGGCGCCTGCGCCACCGCTGCAAGGCTTGTTGCTGGAAAAAGTGGCGACACCGCCACCACCGACATCATGGCTTGGCGCGCTGGGCGGCGTGCTACTGTTGCTGACAACGATAGGTGGCGGGCTGTCTGCGTTTCGCCGGGAGGGGCAGGCATGAAATATCCGCTGATGATATTGCTTGCCGCTTTGGCCGTTTCTCAGCAAAGCCATGCGGCAGAAGAGATTATGCTGGAAGAGATCGGCGTGACGGCAACCAGCACGCCGTTGACCGAGCGTCGAGATGCCGTCACCCAGAAAACGGTGCTGGATCGCGCTGAAATCGAAACGCTTGGGGGCTTGACCGTGGGCGAGGTTATCCGGAAGTTACCCGGTGTCGATGCCGGCATGCCGAATGCGGACGGTGCGCCTGCTGCCAATGCCCGTGGCATGTCGCGCGATTCGGTGCAGTTTCTGGTCGATGGCGAACGGCCGAGCGCCAATGCCCGTTACGCATTGACCAGCATCGGTCGTCTGCCTTCAGGCGAGTTGGAGCGGGTTGAGATTATCCGTGGCGCATCGGCTGAGCATGGCGGTTCGGCGCCGGTTACCGTCAATCTGGTGATGCGCAAGGCGCGTCCGCAAGCATCGAGCACGCTCAAACTTGCCGCCGGTTTACGCGGAGAAGGTGAAGATGCCGAAGCCAACGGTCAATTGACCTTTAGCCAGGGCGGAGGCGATCGAGGGTTTTCGTGGATATTGCCAGTCACGATCAATCACCATGGCATGCCGGTGGAGAAGTCCGTTACCCGGCAGCCCTATGCTGCCGGAGTCCGCACGGCTTGGCGGGAGGAGCGTGAAAGCAGCCCTTATGCGCTGGATGAATTCATTCTGTCGCCGCGACTGACCTGGCGAAACGATCGCGGAGGTAGCCTTTCGCTGTGGCCGAGTTTTTATCGGAACCAGGGCGACAAGGAGGGGCGTTTCGATCGTTATGCATATGCAGATCCTGCGGCCGGGACTGGCCGAACTGCTGACGGTAACCGCCGCGAATCGGAAGATAGCCGCCAGACCATTGCCAGGTTGCGGGCCGAAGGCGAAATTCCGCTGGCCGGTGGCAAGCTTTCCGGCCGCGCTGCCGTCATGGACGCCAATCGTCATAGCGATACCAAACGGCGCTGGGTTGATGCGATTGGCAACGTGACTACGGGTGACGAGCGGATAACGCGTGACGAAGTTGAGTTTTCGTCTGCCCTGCGGCTTGATCGCGCGATCGGTGAAAGCGCCTTTGCGGCAGGGCTGGAGCAATCCTGGCACCAGCGCGACGAGCGCCAGTCGGTGGACGGTTCCGCCCGTGAATATGATGGCGAATCCCGGCAATTAACGCTATGGGGGCAGCACGAGTGGAGCCCGTTCCAGGCCTTGGTCCTGACCGGTGGAGTGCGCGGCGAGCATATCCGGCAGACCGTTGACGGCCACACGCAGGATAGCGGTCAGATCGCGCCTTCGCTGGCCATCCGGCTTGAATTGGCCCCTGATCTTGTTCTGCGGACTTCTGCCGGTGGTGGGATCAAGGCGCCAAAATTGGAAGAACTCTCTGCGCTGACGGTGCGGACATCCGCCCAGAACAGCCCGCTGGAAACAGATCGTGGCGGCAATCCGGCACTGCGTGCCGAGCGTAGCCGCAACCTGGAAGTCGCCCTCGAACGGCATTTGCCGGGCGAAGCCGGTGTTGTCGGCGTGAATGCCTATCTGCGCGAAACCGACGATTTTATTGAACGGCGCCAATTGCTGGAGGGCACCCGTTGGGTCGATCGACCCTATAACGCGGGTACTGCCCGCCACTGGGGGCTGGAACTGGATGCCAGGCTCAAGGCCGATTCGCTCGGGATCAAGGGTGGCGCTTTGCGCGGGCATCTGACGCTGCCGCATGCCCGCGTCGATGATGAGCCGCTTGGCCGCACCCGCGATGCCCGCAACCTGCCACGGTACCAGCTTACGCTGGGTTACGACCAGGCCCTGCCGGCCTGGCAATCGAGCGCCGGATTCCAGTTGATACGGCACGGCGCTGTCCGAACCGACATTCCGGGTGAGTTGCGCGTCGAGCAACGCCCGCGCACCTTGCTTGATCTGTATGGCGTTCGCCGCCTGAGTTCCAGTTTCAACCTTCGCCTGGAAATCCAGAACCTGCTGCGTGCCGATACCCGGCAACTGGCCGATGCCTGGTCCGGCAGCGATCGCTGGCATCAGGCGAGTGCGGATTACGGCCAACGTACGCTGATGCTGTCGCTAGAGGGCAAGTGGTGAGTACGAATTGCCCGGGCCGCAACGGATTGTTTTATTACCCTGTTTGATTACAACTTATTGTTATTTGGAGATTTCATGCCTAATTTTGTTGAGCTAACCATGTATCAGATTTCGCAGCTTTTTCTGCTGCCCACTCTGGCCTTGATCGCCATGCTGTTTCTTTACGCGTTCTGGGTACTTGGGGAATTCTGTGTGCTTGCCTGGCGTCGCCGGAGTGGCCATGGCAAACCACTGCTGGCATCTTATCGGCAACGACCGGAACTGGATGACGATACGCTGGATGTGCTGGCGCACAAGATGCTGGAAGCGCCGCGCATTGCCAGCCGTGTTGCGCCCATGCTGGGGCTGGTGGCGACCATGATTCCGATGGGGCCGGCTCTGAAGTCGCTTTCGGATGGCAACCTGGCCCAGGTTTCCGGCAATCTCACCGTCGCATTTTCTGCGGTTATCCTGGCGCTGATCGCCGCATCCATTACCTACTGGGTCGTTAATGTGCGTCGTCGCTGGCTGGCCGAGGAGTTGCTCGAAATTGCCGCTGCCAAGCAGGGAGCCGCGCAATGAGCATGAAACTGTTGCACGAGCCGGAAACCGAGGATCCCATCCTGTCGGTGGTCAATATCATCGATATTTTTCTCGTCATCATCGCAGCATTACTGATCACGATTGCCAAGAATCCGCTAATGAATCCGTTTTCCAAGCAGGATGTCACGGTGATTACCGATGCGGGCAAGCCCAGTATGGAAATGGTGGTGAAGAAAGGTGAAAAAATCGAACGCTACAAGGCCAACGGCAATGTCGGCAGTGGCGATGGCGAAAAAGCCGGGGTCGCCTACCGGATGAAGGATGGCTCCATGATGTATGTGCCTGAACGAAGCGAGGGTGCGGCAGGGCCGTAGCGAGACCGGATCACGAGTTGTACAGAAGCATCATTCTCAATCAAAAAAGGAGTTGTTGCCATGCCACCAGAGCTTGACCAGCCGTCGGTATCGGTTGCGCCCGATGCCGCGATTTCTGCGCTGCTTTACCTGATTCACCAATATGCGACGCAAGTGCAGCAGGGGCAGTCTTATCCTCGCCTGAGCCAGTCCATTTACCAGCATCTGGAAAAATTGTCGCAGCGTGACGATCTTTCCGAGGTGCTGATCCGGACTTTTGATGAATTGTCCGATGCCTGGCTGCAGGTGGTGAATCACCATCAGTCGCGGGTTCAGGGGTGACGATCATGATCGAGCCAACTCAACCGACAGGTTCGCGTCGCCAGCGCTTATGGGAGCTTGCCCACCGCTATCATTGCCCGGTTGTCGGCGTGTGTTTTACGCTGGGCGAGGTTCGTGATCTGGTCACCAAGGTGATGCGGTTTCCGCATCGCCCGACGGATTATGAAATTCATTGCACGGCCACCAGCGAGTGCCATACGCGTACGGTGTTGTCCAACCTGCTGCATAAATCACTGGAGAAGAAATACAGCCTGGCCATACAGCGCTGTAAATCGGTGAAGACCACCGACGAGCTGGGCCTGAAGTGGCGCGAAGCCTTATCCGGCAGCGATGTTCCGGGGATGCTCTGGGCGGTGCTGACGCATCCGGCCAGTACCGACGAGTTTCGCGTGCAGGTGTATGCCGATATCCACATGCTGCAACATCAGATTGGCGCAGGCGTGCGGCATGAGCAACAAGCCTGGCTGCGATTGCAGCAGGAAAATGCCATGCTTGGCCGCGAGCTTGCACGTGTGCAGCAGCGCGTAACCGAGTCGGCCAATCGATATATTGAGCAATTGGCCGACTTGAAGGCACAATTGGAGTTCGCTCGGGCAGAAGCGGTACGGCACGAAGCCCTTGCCGCACGCTATGCGGCCGAGCGCGATAGTTTGCGCGAGCAGGCTGGCAATGCGGATGAAAACCTGCGGCTGCTTTATCGTTTGCAGATGTCCGAAGCGGCTTACGCCGGCATCAGGGAAAAGCATGCGGCACTGGAAATCGATTATTCCTCGGCAAAGGCCGACATCCGGCAACTGGAATCCCAGCTCGAGTCGCTGATCGCGATGCAGGAGAAAACGGCAGAGGAATGCGCCGAGTGCGAGTCACAACTGCAAGGTCGCACGGTGCTTTGCGTCGGTGGGCGGAGTGATGCAATCCGCCATTTCAAGAGCCTGGTACAATTGCGCGGCGGTGATTTTGTTCACCATGACGGCGGCAAGGAAGAGAATCTCGGCCGTCTCGAAGCGGTGATCTCGGCGGCGGATGCCGTCATCTGCCAGACTGGCTGCATTAGCCACAATGCCTACTGGCGGGTCAAGGAGCAGTGCAAGCGCACCGGCAAACCCTGTACTTTTGTCGGTAATCCCAGCGTGAGCAGCTTTTTGCAGGTGTTGGACCATCTGGATTTGCCGCAGGAGGATACCGAGGAGCAGGAACAGGGTTGAATTGCCGATGTCGCCAACAGGAAAACTCGAGTGCGTGATGTAGAATTGGGCGTATTTCCATCAAGGACATGATCGAGGATTACCATGGCTATCTTTGCTGACAACTCGCTTTCCATCGGCCGGACGCCTCTGGTCAGGCTCAATCGCATCACGGATGGCGCAGGCGCCACGGTGCTGGCCAAGATCGAGGGCCGCAATCCTGCCTACTCGGTCAAGTGCCGAATTGGTGCCGCCATGATCTGGGATGCCGAAAAACACGGCCGGCTCGCGCCGGGCCGCGAACTGGTCGAGCCGACCAGCGGTAACACCGGCATCGCCCTGGCATTCGTTGCAGCGGCAAGAGGCATCCCGCTCACCCTCACCATGCCCGAAACCATGAGCATCGAACGGCGCAAGCTCCTCATCGCCTACGGTGCAAAACTCGTACTCACCGAAGGCGCCAAAGGCATGAAAGGCGCGATTGCCCGGGCTGAGGAAATTGCCGCCTCCGACCCCAAATATCTTCTCCTCCAGCAATTCAAGAATCCGGCCAACCCGGCGATTCATGAAACCACTACCGGCCCTGAAATCTGGGAAGACACCCAGGGCGGTATCGATATTTTTGTTGCCGGTGTCGGCACGGGAGGCACCATCACCGGCGTTAGCCGCTACATCAAGAACACCCGTGGCAAGGCGATGACCACGGTCGCCGTCGAGCCTGCGGCCAGCCCGGTGATAACCCAGAAGCTCGCAGGGCAGGATCTCGTTCCCGGTCCGCATGCAATCCAGGGGCTTGGCGCGGGTTTTATCCCCGACACCCTCGATTTGACGCTGATCGACGAAGTCGCCCAGGTCACCAATGAAGAAGCCGTCGAATACGCCCACCGTCTGGCGCGTGAAGAGGGCATCCTCTCCGGCATCTCGTGTGGCGCGGCGGTTGCGGCCGCCATCCGCCAGGCCAAGCGTGCGGAGAATGCAGGCAAGACCATTGTCGTCATCCTGCCGGACTCGGGAGAGCGTTATCTCAGTTCCATCCTGTTCGAAGGACTGTTCGATGCCAAGGGGACGGCGGTTTAGGCAGGAGGGGCATTGGCACCACAAACAACGACGGGAGCCCAGGGCTCCCGTCGTTGTTTGTGGCTGAGTCGCGATTAGCGATTGCAGACGTACATGGTGACTTCAAAACCAAAACGCATTTCGGTTACTTCGGGCTTGGTCCACATGGTAAATCTCCTTTTTGCAATGGTAATGTTGGGCACAAGCCGGAATATCCAGCCCGTGTGAGACGTACTATAACCAAGTATTTTAATAAGATATTCGGTGTGATCATGAAATGTCACTGGTGATTTTCATGATCCATGCCAAATCCTGTGCAACTGCTGCGTCATAAATCGTAACATCCGGCACATTAATCGGATGTATACTGCAAGCAGGGTTGTTTGCTACTGGATCATATGCGGATTGCGTAACTTCTTTGAGCGAGGAATCTTGGATATTCTTGTTGTTGACAACTCTCCACTGTTTCAGCAGATTATCGGCCAGCTCTTTGCCGATACCGGGCTGAAGCCCAACTTTGTCGATCATTGCACAGCGGCGCTTGAACTGGTCAAGACTGCTGATTTTGCATTTGTCTGCGGCGCTTACCACATGCCGGATATGACCGGGATTGAATTGTGCCGCCAATTACGCAAGCTCCCGCAAGCCAGGTACATCCCGTACATTCTGTTTACGGCAGACGAACCAGAGAAGCTTCTGCCCGAAGCCTACGCAGCCGGTGTTACCGATGTCATCGAGAAAAAATCGCTGGATTATCTAGTGATGTTCATGCGGCGCTTGCTGGTGCAGCACGAACCCTTGGCCGGGCATGTGCTGATTGTCGAAGATTCTGCAGATCAATCGGCTTACTACGGCTACCTGTTGAAAAGCACGGGCCTCAAAGTCGATATTGTCGATACGGCAGAGAAAGCGCTGGAGGCGCTATCCGGGCGCAATTATGACCTGGTGATGCTGGATGTTGTTCTGGCGGGCCCGATGAGCGGAGTAACGCTGGCCAATCAGATCCGGCGCATGGATGGCCCCCGTGGCGAAATCAAGATTCTGGCAATCACGGCTTTTGACGATCCCCTGAGGCGCATCGAGCTGTTTCATCTGGGTGTAGATGAGTACGTGGCCAAACCTGTTATCGGCGAGGAACTGCAGGCCAGGGTGCGCAACATGATCACGCATCATCGTTTGCAGCAGCAGGCCCGGGCCAATTTCGACCCTCTGACCGGTTTGCCAAATCGGCGCATGTTTCGTGACCGGCTGGGTCAGGAGCTGAAGAAAGCTCATCGCAGCGGATTACCGCTCGCATTGATGGTGGTCGATCTTGATCGATTCAAGGATGTGAATGAAACCCTGGGGTATGACCTGGGCGACATTGTGATCAAGGAAATTGCACAGCGTCTGCGATATTGTATGCGCGAGACCGATACTCTGGCGCGGATGGGTGGAGATGAATTCGGTGTCATATTGAGCGAACTGATTGATTTTTCGACCGTGGAGCGGGTTGCGAATTGCATATTGCGCGGTCTGGCCGAGCCATTTTGCTTGAGTAACGAAACTATCTACCTGTCTGCCAGCTTGGGAATCACGATATATCCGGATGATGCAACCGACCGGGATACCCTGATTAAAAATGCCGAGCAGGCCAAGTCGGCGGCCCAGAACGAGGGGCGGAATCGATTCAATTATTTTACGCCATTCATGCAGGAGGCCGCCCAGATCAGGCTACGATTGAGGAATGATCTGCGAGGCGCATTATCCGCAGGGCAGTTCCTGGTTCATTACCAACCGATCGTGGAAATGGCGACCGGCCTTATCCGCAAGGCAGAGGCGCTGGTTCGCTGGAAGCACCCCAAGCATGGACTGGTCAGCCCGGCTACGTTTATTCCGATTGCAGAAGAAACCGGCGCGATCATCGAACTCGGCGACTGGGTGTTTGGGGAAGTGGCGCGGCAAGTGTTGGCGTGGCGTGCATCGCTTCATCCAGAGTTTCAGATCAGCGTGAATAAATCCCCGATTCAGTTTCGGGACGATGATGCGTTATGCAGTGGATGGCTTGCGCAATTGCAGGCGCTGGGTCTGCCCGGGCACAGCCTGGTGGTGGAGATTACGGAAGGCCTGCTGATGGAAGCCAGCAAGGTAACGGGTGACAAGTTGTCTGGTTTCAGAGTCGGCGGAATGAAAATCTCGCTGGATGATTTTGGTACCGGCTATTCTTCATTGTCCTATCTAAAAAAATTCGATATTGACTACATCAAGATTGACCAGTCGTTCGTCAGCCATCTGGCGCCGGGGGCGAGCGACCTGGCCCTGTGCGAGGCCATCATAGTCATGGCGCACAAACTGGGGATAAAAGTAATTGCCGAAGGGATCGAGACCGAGCAACAGCGTGATCTGCTGGCCAGGGCGGGCTGTGATTATGGGCAAGGATATTTATGGTCCAGGCCGGTGCCGCCAGAAGAGTTTGAAAAGCTCAGGTAGTTGGCAACTGATTGCCCGTCAGACGATGGGGATTTCCTCGGGTTCGGCGTCGGTCTCGCACGCCAGCATTTCAACGTGATACCGCTGTACCGTTACCAGTTCGAATTCTGCAGCAACTTGTTTTGCATGCTGTGCGTCGGTATACGCAGCCACTTCTTCGTCGCGTTCGTTTTTGACGACATAAATATTCATGTTGCTTAACACCTGTTCAAGCTGATTGAGGATGAATAAAGGCCAGTGCTTGCTGACGATGCCAAACCCGAGCATAGCCTTGGTTCATGACAATGGCATGAAGGCATGTCTGTTAAAGGGCATGTATTATAGCGACCCCCACCGAGCCGGTGTGGCCAGCTGTCTGGCGATTGGCGTTGGCTGACGGCGTAATGGCCATCTTCTGCATGGGAGCATCGCAAAGGCACTGAAAGCCGAGCGGCGTGTGGTGCGCCACGCAAGGATCATCAGCAATTTTGTGGTTTAATCATGGCTAACCATGCGTAGCATTATCCTTATCGCCCTGCTCACACTCCTTGCCGTGCTTGGTCACATGACGGAGGACGATACGGTTTTTCCGTACGTAAAGGCGGGTGTTTTTGCGCTTTTTATACGATGGGGCTATGTGGTTAATACCGCAGTGTCTGCGCATCTGGAGTTCAGGGCCAGGGAGGCATCGGCGCACAGGAAGTGGCAAGCCGAACAGGAACGCCACAGCGCGGCGCTGGCACAGCAGTTTTCTGGTGACAGGCAGGTTTTACAGAAAGCCGGGCAAGCCGTACTCGCATCGCGACAGGTAGGTAAAGCCGGAGGCTGACCCCCCCCCGAAACCTGCTTTTGCCGGTTTCGGGGTGCTTGTCAGGGCGTGGTCTAGCTTCGTATCAGGTGATCGAATGCTCCCAGGGCCGCCTTTGCGCCTTCGCCCATGGCGATGACAATCTGCTTGTACGGGACGGTGGTGACATCCCCTGCAGCAAAGACCCCCGGGACTGAAGTGCGGCCGTGTGCGTCGATCTCGATCTCGCCATACTTGCTCAAATTCAAGGTGCCCTTGAGCCAGTCGGTATTTGGCACGAGCCCGATCTGCACGAATACCGCCGCCAGTTCCACGTGATGCGATGTGCCGGTCGCCCGGTCGGAGTAGGCCAGGCCGCTGACCTTGCCATCGGCGCCGGTAATCTCCGTAGTTTGCGCCTGGCAGATCACTTGCACGTTGGGCAGGCTGAACAGCTTTTTCTGCAACACGGCGTCAGCTCGCAGTACATCATCGAACTGCAACAGGGTAACGTGCTCGACGATGCCCGCCAAGTCAATTGCTGCTTCCACACCGGAGTTACCGCCACCGACGACGGCAACCTTTTTGCCCTTGAACAAGGGGCCGTCACAGTGCGGGCAGTAGGCGACGCCCTTGCCGCGGTATTCCTTTTCGCCGGGGACGTTGAGTTCTTTCCAGCGCGCACCGGTCGCAAGGATGACCGATTTGCTCTTCAGCGTGGCACCGCTGGCGAGTCTGATTTCGATCAGGCTATCCTTGAGCGCCAGGGCTTCGGCACGCTGCAGGTTCATGATGTCCACGTCGTAGCTTTTGACGTGCTCTTCAAGTGCGGCAACCAGCTTGGGGCCTTCGGTCTCTTTCACCGAGATAAAATTCTCAATCGCCAGCGTATCCATCACCTGACCGCCGAAGCGTTCGGCGACGATACCGGTGCGTATGCCTTTGCGGGCCGAGTAAACCGCCGCCGAAGAGCCAGCCGGGCCGCCGCCGATGACCAATACGTCGAACGGCGCCTTGGCGTTGATCTTTTCGGCTTCGCGCTCGACGCCACGGGTGTCGATGCGGGCCAGAATCTGCTCCAGTTCCATGCGGCCATCGCCGAATGCCTGGCCGTTGAGGTAGGCGCTGGGTACGGCCATGATCTGGCGTTCGTTTACCTCGTCCTGGTAGATCCCGCCGTCTATCATGGTGTGCGTGATGCCGGGGTTGAGTGCCGCCATGAGGTTGAGCGCCTGCACGACGTCCGGGCAGTTGTGGCACGACAGCGAGATATAAGTCTCGAAGTTGAAGTCGCCCGCGAGGCTGCGGATTTGTTCGACGATCTCATCGCTCACCTTGGGCGGATAACCGCCGACCTGCAACAAGGCGAGGATCAGCGAGGTGAATTCATGCCCCATGGGGATGCCTGCGAAGTGCACGCGGGCGGCCTCGCCGGGACGTGCGATGCCGAACGAGGGGCGGCGCGCATTGCGGCCATCCTCACGTAAGGTGACCTTGTCGGAGACGCTGACGATGTCCTGCAACAGGCTGCGCATCTCCTGCGCAGCGGCGCTGTCGTCAAGGCTGGCAACGAGCTCGATGGGCTGCTGCAAGCGTTCGAGATACGACTTCAATTGTTCCTTGATATTGCTGTCGAGCATGATGGTTCTCGCTTAACTGAATTTAGCACCACGGGGGACACAGGGGAAATCGGTTTGTCTTTTCCCCGTGTTCCCAGTGGTTTAATGGTTTTACCTCAGATCTTGCCAACCAGGTCGATGGAAGGTGTCAAAGTCTTGGCGCCTTCGTTCCACTTGGCCGGGCACACTTGGCCGGGGTTGGCGGCGGTGTATTGCGCGGCTTTCAGCTTGCGCACGGTTTCCTTCACGTCACGGGCGATTTCGTTGGAGTGGATTTCCACCGTCTTAATCACCAGATCGGGGTTGATGATGAACGTACCGCGTAAAGCCAGGCCTTCTTCCGGAATGTGCACGCCGAATGCATTGGTCAAGGCATGCGTCGGGTCGCCCACCAGCGGGAACTGGGCCTTGCCGACGGCTGGCGAGGTTTCGTGCCATACCTTGTGCGAGAAGTGGGTGTCGGTGGTGACGATGTACACTTCAGCACCGGCCTTCTGGAATTCGGCGTAGTTGTCAGCGGCATCCTCGATTTCGGTCGGGCAGTTGAAGGTGAAGGCTGCCGGCATGAAAATCAGCACGGACCACTTACCTTTGAGGCTGGCCTCGGTCACTTCAATGAACTTGCCGTTCTGGTAAGCCTGTGCCTTGAACGGTTGAACCTGTGTGTTGATCAAGCATGTTGCCATTTGTTTCTCCTTTAAGGTGGGTTGAAATGCGCATCACGGTCAGTGATGATGGAAGGCATTCTAGAGACAGGTGGCCGATAAATCCAATTGTATGTTTTAATTATTTTGATTTAAAATACTTATCACAATGACGCTTAATGAACTCCGTTATATCGTGGCTGTGGCACGCGAACGTAATTTTCGTCGTGCTGCCGAGAAGTCTTTCGTCAGCCAGCCGGCGCTAAGTCTGGCGATTAAAAAACTGGAAGATGAACTGGGTGTATCGCTGTTCGAGCGCAAGACCAGCGAGGTGACGATGACACCGGTAGGCGAGCGTATCGTCGAACAGGCTGCCAGAGTGCTGGATGAGGCTGCGCGGATTCGGGATATTGCCCAGCAGGGTTCCGACCAGTTGACCGGCGCACTACGCCTGGGCGTGATCCATACCATAGGCCCTTACCTGTTGCCCGATCTGATCTCCGTATTGGGGCAGGTCGCACCGCGCATGCCGCTGGAGGTCGAGGAAAATACAACAGCCAGCCTGAAAATCCAGCTGCGTAGCGGTGCGGTCGATGTTGCCATCATTGCCATGCCGTTCGATCTTCCTGGCGTGGAGACGCTTGCCGTGTATGACGAAAAGTTTATGGTGGTCGTCCCCAGCGGTCACGCGTGGGCCAGCAAGGAAACGATCGCGGCAACAGATTTGTCGGATGAAAAAGTGCTGCTGCTCAATAGCGGACACTGTTTCAGTAACCAGGTCATCGAGGCGTGCCCGCAGTTGTCGCACAAAGGCGAAGTGCTACAGGGGAATTCTCTGGAAACAATAAGAAATATGGTGGCGAGTGGCTTGGGTATCACCGTGTTGCCGTGCAGCGCAGCCAGCCAGCGTTACGACAACCCCATGATCAAGGTAATCCCGTTTCAGGATCCGGTGCCAGTACGCCGCGTGGCGCTGGCAACCAGAAAGAGCTTTGCCCGGGCAGAGGCGATCGCGGCCTTGGCCGAGGCGATTAGGATGATTCGGTCCGAGTGCTTTGTTCCGGTCGCTTGATGAAGGATGCAGCGATAATCCCGGCCTCGTAGAGCAGGCACATCGGTATCGCCAGCATGAGCTGCGATAGCGCGTCAGGTGGCGTGACCACGGCAGCGACCACAAACGCACCGACAATGACGTAGGAACGGATTTCCTTGAGTTTTTCGACGCTGACCAACCCCATACGTACGAGCGCAACGACTACCACCGGAATTTCAAAAGTAACACCAAAGGCGAGAAACATGGTGAGCACGAAGGACAGGTAGTTTTCGATATCTGGTGCGGGGGTGATGCTTCTGGGAGCGAGTTCGTTGATCACGGCAAAGATCTTGCCGAACACGAAGAAATAGCAGAATGCCATGCCCAGCATGAACAGCAGGGTGCTGGCGACGACCAGCGGCAGGATGATGCGCTTTTCATGTGCATAAAGGCCGGGTGCAACAAATGACCACACCTGATAGAGCGCATAAGGCAAGGTGATGATCAGCGCCAGCCAGCCTGTGATTTTGAGCGGAATAAGAACCGGCGTGATGACGCCGGTGGCAATCATTTTCGCGCCATCGGGCAGGGCTGCCATCAAGGGGTGGGCCAGAATATCGTAAATTTTAGCGGCGCCTGGCCAGATCATCAGGCCGACGAAAACAATGGCAATGGCAATCACAATGCGCATCAGATGGTCGCGCAATTCGATCAGGTGTGCGATAAAAGTCTCTTGCTGCTCACTCATACCGGATTACCGGGCTCGGTGGTGTTTAGCGCCGTTTTGATTTCGGCTTCGGTCTTGCCGATTTCCCCAGTAATTCCGGCCTGAGTCGACATGATGCTATTGCGCGATTCCTGCTCTATTCTGCGCAACTCGTCGATATGCAGCTCTCGGTCGATGTCGGCCTTGATGCCGGTCACATAACGTTGCAACCGACCGGTGAGCATCCCTAGCGTGCGTGCGACCTTTGGCAGTTTTTCGGGGCCGATGACGATCAGTGCCACCACGGCAATGATCATGAGCTCTGAAAAAGCGATGTCGAACATTGGCGACTGAGCCGGGCGTTACTGGTTTTTGGTCTTGCTGGTGACTTCACCTTCGACGGTGGTACCGCTTTGGTCGGCCACTTTTGGGGTGGCCTGTTCTTCATGCATTGCGTCCTTAAAGCCCTTGACCGCGCCGCCGAGGTCGCTGCCAACGTTGCGCAGCTTCTTGGTGCCAAATACAACCAGCACAATCACCAGAACAATCAACCAATGCCAGATACTGAACGATCCCATGATGGACTCCTAGGTTTTTGGCAGGGTAGAACCGCCGCCGAAGATATGAACATGCAAGTGGAAGACTTCCTGGCCACCGCCCGCGCCAGTGTTGATCATGGTGCGGAAACCGTGGTCAAGCCCTTGCTCTTTTGCCAGCCTTGCCCCTAAGGTGAGCAGTTTGCCCAGCATGGTCTCGTGCGTGCTGCTGCATTCTGCCAGGCTGGCGATATGCGCTTTTGGCACAATGAGAAAATGCACCGGTGCAATCGGGTGAATATCGTGGAAGGCGATGACTTCGTCGTCTTCATAAATAGCTTTACAGGGAATGCTGCCGCTGACGATCTTGCAAAAAATACAATCTGCCATGTCGCTATTCCTTCCGTGACTCTTTTTCGGCAATACCGGACAAGCCTTCGCGTCGCGCCAGTTCGTTGAGGATGTCGTCGGGATGCAGCCCGTTGTGGGCCAGCATCACCAGTGTATGGAACCACAGGTCGGCGGTTTCATAGATGATTTCATCGCGGTTGCCACCTTTGGCCGCAATGATGGTCTCAGCTGCTTCCTCGCCAACCTTTTTCAGGATGGTGTCGAGTCCCTTGGCGTACAGTTTTGCCACATAGGACGATTGTGGGTCGGCGCTTTTTCGCGTTTCCAGCGTTTCAGCCAGCCGATCGAGAATCTCACTCATGGCGATAAATTTCCTCCGGGTTTTTCAGTACCGGCTCGTCCGCTACCCATTGCTTGCCGTCCAGTTTCTGGAAAAAACAGCTATGGCGCCCGGTGTGGCATGCAATGCCGCCTAATTGTTCGACGGTCAGCAGGATGACATCCTCGTCGCAATCGAGGTGAATTTGCTTCACCTTCTGCACATGGCCGGATTCTTCGCCTTTGCGCCACAATTTTTTGCGCGAACGCGACCAGTAGACGGCCTGGCCGGTTTCCACGGTCAGCTTGAGTGCTTCGCGATCCATCCAGGCAAACATCAATATCTTGCCGGAACCATCTTCCTGCGCGATGACGGGCACCAGCCCGTCGTGCGTCCAGTTGATCTTGTTGAGCCACGCATCAGTCATCATGGAATACCGGTAATGTAGCGCAGGCGTCCTCGCCTGCAACCGTAATGGCAGGCGAGGACGCCTGCGCTACAGGGTGCGGCCTCATAGACGCACCTCAATGTTATGGTCGGCCATATAGCGCTTGGCCTGTTGCACGGTAAATTCGCCAAAGTGGAAAATGCTGGCGGCCAGCACGGCATCCGCGCCCCCTTTTTTTACGCCATCCACCAGGTGATCCAGATTGCCGACGCCACCGGAGGCGATGATGGGTACTTCTACCGCATCACTGATGGCGCGGGTGAGTTCCAGATCGAATCCGCTCTTGGTGCCGTCGCGATCCATGCTGGTCAGTAACAACTCGCCTGCGCCCAATGCAGTCATCTTCTTGGCCCATTTGACAGCATCGAAGCCGGTTGGTTTGCGGCCGCCGTGGGTAAAGACTTCCCAGTGGTCGCCCACGCGCTTGGCGTCGATGGCGACCACGATGCATTGAGAGCCGAACCGGCCTGCTGCATCGGCCACCAGTTGCGGGTTGACCACCGCGGCAGTATTGATGCTGACCTTGTCGGCACCTGCGTTCAGGAGGTTGCGCACGTCTTCCACCGCACGCACGCCGCCGCCCACCGTTAATGGAATGAATACCTGGGAGGCGACTTTTTCAATAATATGGAAAATCAGCCCACGATTGTCGGAACTGGCGGTGATGTCGAGAAATGTGAGTTCGTCGGCGCCTTGTTCGTCGTAGCGCCTGGCGATTTCGACCGGGTCGCCTGCATCGCGCAGTTCGACAAAGTTGACGCCCTTGACCACGCGGCCATCGGTGACGTCGAGACAAGGAATGATGCGTTTTGCGAGCCCCATCAATAATGGCCCATCAGCCGTTCAGTTCATCTGCCAGGGCTTGCGCCTTGGCAAAATCCAGTGTGCCTTCGTAAATGGCGCGGCCGGTAATGGCGCCCATGATGCCCTCGTGCTCGACCGCACACAGGCGATTGACGTCTTCCAGATTGGTGATGCCGCCGCTGGCGATGACCGGGATTTTGAGCCCTTGCGCCAGTGCTACGGTGGCTTCGATATTGACGCCGGAAAGCATGCCATCGCGGCCGATATCGGTGTAGACCACGGCTTCTACGCCATAGCCTTCAAATTTTTTCGCCAGATCGAGTACATCATGGCCGGTCAGTTTGGACCAGCCGTCTACGGCGACCTTGCCATCCTTGGCGTCCAGGCCGACGATAATGTGGCCGGGAAACGCGTCGCAGGCTTCGTGCAGGAAGCCGGGGTTCTTGACCGCAGCGGTGCCGATAATGACGTAGCTGATGCCATCGTCCAGATAACGTTCGATGGTTTCCAGATCGCGAATGCCGCCACCCAGTTGAATCGGGATTTCACCGTTGACTTCTTCGACGATGGCCTTAATGGCGTCTTCATTTACCGGCTTGCCGGCAAACGCGCCATTGAGGTCGACCAGATGCAAACGGCGTGCGCCCTGGTCCAGCCAGGCCCGCGCCATGGCTCGGGGGTCTTCGGAGAATACGGTGGCATCTTCCATCAGCCCTTGTTTAAGGCGCACGCAGTGGCCGTCTTTGAGATCGATCGCGGGAATAATCAGCATGATAAAAGTTGATTAAAACGGGTTAGAGATTTCCATCCCAGTTGACAAAATTGGACAGCAACGACAAGCCAGCCTGCTGGCTTTTTTCCGGGTGAAACTGTACGGCAAAAATGTTATCGCGTGCCACGGCGCTGGTAAAGCGGAACGGATATTCCGTCCAGGCGGCGGCCAGTGTGGTATCGGCCGGATCGACATAGTAGCTATGCACGAAATAGAACCGTGCATCTCTGGTAATGCCGCCCCATAGCGGATGATCCATGCACTGGACGGCCTGGTTCCAGCCCATGTGCGGCACCTTGAGCTTGGCCCCGGCGGCATCCGTCATACCGGATGGAAAACGGCGCACCCTGCCCGGCAGGATCCCCAGGCCGTCGATGTTGCCTTCTTCGCTGTGGTCGAACAGCAGTTGCTGGCCGATGCAGATACCCAGAAATGGCTTGCTGGCGGCCGCATCCAGTACGGCGGAACGCAAACCTCGCGTATCGAGCTCACGCACGCAATCCGGCATGGCGCCCTGGCCGGGGAACACGACGCGTTCGGCGGCGGCAATGACGGCCGGGTCGCTGGTGACTGCGATGGTTTTACCGCCCGCGACATGCTCTAGCGCCTGCGCTACCGAGCGCAAGTTGCCCATGCCGTAATCGATGACTGCAATGTCTGCCATGATGGTTGTGGAACTGGAAAGCCCCGTGGAAAGCTCCGTTTACAGGCTGCCTTTTGTAGAAGGCATGACGCCTGCCATGCGCTCGTCCATTTCGACGGCCATGCGCAATGCGCGGCCGAACGCCTTGAAAATGGTTTCTGCCTGATGGTGCGCGTTGTCTCCGCGCAGATTGTCGATGTGCAAGGTCACCAGGGCATGATTGACGAAGCCCTGGAAAAACTCGTGAATCAGATCGACATCGAAATCGCCGATGCGGGCGCGAGTGAACTCGACACCGAATTCCAGGCCGGGACGGCCGGAGATGTCCAGCACAACGCGCGACAAGGCTTCGTCCAGCGGCACATAAGAGTGGCCATAGCGACGGATGCCTTTTTTGTCGCCGATGGCCTTGGCAAATGCCTGCCCCAGCGTGATGCCGATATCTTCAACTGTGTGATGTGCATCGATGTGCAGATCGCCCTTGGCGCTGACGCTGATGTCCATCATGCCGTGACGGGCGATCTGGTCCAGCATATGATCGAGAAAGCCCAGTCCGGAGGCGAGCTCGGCCTTGCCGGTGCCGTCCAGGTTGATGGAGGCGGAAATCCGGGTTTCCAAAGTGTTACGGCTGATCTGGGCGCTACGCATGGGGTGCAAGATAACTGTAGTTAGAATAACTTGTAAAAGTTCGCTGCATTCTAACTCAAAATTTCGCGCAATGCCGATACCAGTATGTCGCATTGCTCGTTGGTGCCGATGGTAATGCGCAAGTAAGGCGCGATGCGGGCTGGTTTCTTGAAATGACGCACGATAATGCTGCGCTCGCGCAGTTTGGCTGTCAATTCCGCACCATCATAAGTTTTATGGCGGGTGAAGATGAAATTGGCGGAAGACGGCAGGGTATCGAAGCCCAGCGTATCCAACGCGGCAACCAGCCGGTCTCTGCTATCGATGACTTTGCGGCGAGTTTCCTCGAAATGTGCCTGATCCTGCATTGCCGCGACGGCTCCTGCTTGTGCAAAGCGATCCAGCGGATAAGAGTTGAAGCTGTCTTTAACGCGCGCGAGTGCTTCGATCAGGTCTGGATGTCCAAGGGCATAACCTACGCGCAAGCCGGCCAGTGAACGGGACTTGGACAAGGTATGTACAACCAGCAAGTTCGGGTGTCGGTTGATTAGCGATGCCGCCGATTCGCCGCCGAAGTCGATATAGGCTTCATCGACGACTACGGCTGAAGCGGTATTGGCTTTCAGCAGGCGCTCGATCTCGCCCAGCGCCAACTCGCTGCCGGTCGGCGCATTGGGGTTGGGGAAAATAATCCCGCCGTTGGGTTTCAGGTAGTCGTCAACGTTGATCTGGAAGTCATCCGTCAACGCAACGGTTTCAAAGTCGATGCCGTACAGTCCGCAATACACCGGGTAAAAGCTGTAGGTGATGTCGGGGAACAGGATGGCCTGATCGTGCTTGAGCAATGCCTGGAAAGCATGTGCCAGCACTTCGTCCGAGCCGTTGCCGACAAACACCTGCGCCGGAGTCAGGCCACAGGTGTCGGCGATTGCTTGCTTGAGCCGGTCGCTGTTGGGGTCGGGATACAGGCGTAGCGTATCGCCAACTTCCGCCTGTAATGCGGCCAGCACCCTGGGGCCCGGGCCGTAAGGATTTTCGTTGGTGTTGAGCTTGACCAGGTTGGCGAGCTTGGGCTGTTCGCCCGGCACATAAGGCGTCAGCTCGTGAACAATGTTGCTCCAGAAACGGCTCATGGTTTCAATCGGTATTCCGCAGAACGGGCGTGTGCCTGCAAGCCTTCGCCATAAGCCAACGTGCTAGCAATCTTGCCCAGTGTTTGCGCACCGGCTTCGGATACCATGATCAGGCTGCTGCGCTTCTGGAAGTCGTAAACGCCCAGCGGTGAGGAGAAGCGTGCGGTACGTGAAGTCGGTAGCACGTGGTTAGGCCCGGCACAGTAGTCACCCAGCGATTCGCATGTCTGGCGGCCCATGAAGATGGCGCCTGCATGGCGAATCTTCTTGGTCAGCGAGACAGGGTCTTCAACCGACAGTTCCAAGTGTTCCGGCGAAATGTAGTTGGCAATCTCGGCGGCTTCGTCCAGATCACGCACCTGAATCAATGCGCCGCGATCCTGCAACGAAGTGGAGATAATCTCCTTGCGCGGCATTTCCAGCAGCAGCCGGTTGATGCTGGCAGCAACCTGGTCGATGAACTCCTTGTCCGGGCAGAGCAGGATGGCTTGCGCCAGTTCGTCATGTTCGGCTTGCGAGAACAGGTCCATGGCCACCCAGTCCGGGTTGGTCTTGCCGTCGCAGATGACCAGGATTTCGGATGGTCCGGCCACCATGTCGATACCGACGACGCCAAACACGCGGCGCTTGGCGGCTGCGACATAGGCATTGCCGGGGCCGACGATTTTGTCGACCTGTGGTACGGTTTCGGTACCGTAAGCCAATGCACCGACGGCTTGTGCGCCGCCGATGCAGAATACGCGGTCGACGCCGCAGACTGCGGCAGCGGCTAATACCAGCGGGTTCTTTTCGCCGCCGGGAGTCGGGACAACCATGATCAGCTCTTTGACTCCGGCCACCTTGGCCGGGATCGCATTCATCAGCACCGATGACGGATATGCCGCCTTGCCGCCCGGTACGTACAGGCCGACGCGATCCAGTGCCGTGACCTGCTGCCCGAGCATGGTGCCGTCGGCTTCGGTGTAGCTCCAGGAGGACATCAGTTGCCGCTCGTGGTACATGCGAACGCGTTCGGCAGCAGCCTTGAGTGCCTCGCGCTGTTCCGGCGGCAGTTCGCCCAGTGCTTCGGTCAATCGCGCCTGCGGCAGTTCAAGATCGTCCATCTTGTCTGCGCTCAGGCGGTCGAAGCGCTGGGTGTATTCCAGGACGGCGGCATCGCCTCGTGTTTTTACATCCCTGAGGATGTTGGCAACGACGGTATCGATTTTGTCGTCCTGTGCGCCTTCGAAAGCCAGCAACTCATGCAGCGAGGCTTCAAAAGTGGTGTCAGTGGTGGAGTAACGTCTAATCTTCAGCATGGCTAGTCCTGTTCTTTGGCTACAACTTCTGCAAATGAATCAATAATCGGTTGAATGCGGTCGCGCTTGAGTTTGAGTGATGCCTGATTGACTACCAGGCGCGAACTGATGAGCATGATTTCTTCTACCGCGATCAGGGTGTTGGCACGCAGCGTCCCGCCGGAGCTCACCAAATCGACGATGGCATCGGCCAAGCCGACCAGCGGGGCCAACTCCATGGAGCCGTAAAGCTTGATGAGGTCGACGTGCATGCCTTTGCCGGCAAAGTGCTCCCTTGCAGTCTTGACATATTTGGTTGCCACCTTGAGGCGCGCGCCGCTACGTATCGACCCGTCGTAATCAAAGTCCTCGCGAACGGCAACCATCATTCTGCAACGTGCAATATTGAGATCCAGCGGCTGGTACAGGCCTTCTCCGCCGTGTTCGTACAGTACGTCCTTACCGGCAATGCCAAGATCGGCTGCGCCGTTTTGCACATAAGTCGGTACATCCGACGCACGCACGATGATGAGGCGCACATCTTCATGATTGGTGCCGATGATGAGCTTGCGCGAGGCTTCAGGATCCTCGGACGGGACGATCCCGGCGGCGGCCAGCAACGGCGTGGTTTCCTCAAAGATGCGACCTTTTGATAGCGCGATGGTAATCATCAGTTAGCCCGTTTAATAATGGCCCCCAGTTGGGTCAGTTTCTGTTCGATATGTTCGTAGCCGCGGTCGAGGTGATAAATCCGCTCAATCGTGGTTTCGCCTTCTGCGATCAGCCCCGCGATGACCAGGCTGGCGGATGCGCGCAGGTCGGTCGCCATGACGGTGGCGCCTTGCAGCTTGGCAACGCCGGTGACGACTGCGGTGTTGCCGTCGATTTTAATATCGGCCCCCAAGCGCTGTAACTCTACCGCATGCATGAAGCGATTTTCAAAAATCGTTTCGCGGAAGATCGCAGAGCCATCGGCAACGGCGTTGATCGCCATGAACTGTGCCTGCATATCGGTCGGGAAAGCCGGGTATGGCGCAGTACGAATGGAAACCGCTTTCAGCCTTCTCGGCGCCTTGATCATCAGCCACTCGTGCGTGGCAGTTTTTTCGCTGCTGATTTCGCAGCCTGCGTCCATCAGTTTATCGACCACAGAGTCCAGATAACCGGCCGATGCGCCAGTCAAGCGAATTTCGCCGCCCGTTGCGGCGGCGGCGCACAGGTAAGTCCCGGTTTCGATGCGGTCCGGCATGATGCGATGCGTCGCACCATGCAGTTTTTCTACGCCGCGAATACGGATGACATCGGTCCCGGCGCCAGAAATCTGCGCGCCCATGGCGATCAGGCACTGGGCGAGATCGACCACTTCAGGCTCGCGCGCGGCATTTTCGATCACGGTTTCGCCTTCAGCCAGGCATGCCGCCATCATCAGATTTTCAGTACCGGTGACGGTGACCATGTCGGTAAACAGCCGTGCGCCCCTGAGTCGGGTGGCCTTGGCGTGAACATAACCGTGTTCGACGCTGACTTCTGCGCCCATCGCCAGCAAGCCCTTGATGTGCTGGTCGACTGGCCGTGCACCAATGGCGCAACCGCCTGGTAGCGAAACCCTGGCTTCGCCACAGCGTGCGACGAGTGGGCCCAGAACCAGTACTGAAGCACGCATGGTTTTCACCATTTCATACGGCGCAACCGGGTTGTTCAGTTCGCCGGCATCCAGCGTTACCGTACCACCGTCCTGCGCGACTTTGACGCCCATTTGCTCAAGCAGTTTGAGCATGGTCTGGATGTCGTTGAGTTCCGGTACGTTGGTTAACGTCAGCGGCTCGCTGGTGAGCAATGCTGCAGTGAGCAACGGCAGGGCAGCATTCTTGGCACCCGAAATTCGGACTTCGCCGTTGAGTGCATTACCACCCTGTATGACCAGTTTATCCATCAGGCAGCGGCTTCCAGCATCTTTTGCAGTTCGCCCGATTGGTACATCTCGCGCATGATATCGGCACCGCCGACGAACTCGCCCTTGATATAAAGTTGCGGGATGGTCGGCCAGTTGGCGTAGACCTTGATCCCCTCGCGAATTTCCGGATTGGCCAGTACATCAACGGCCAGATAGTTGCTTACACCACAGGCTTTCATGATCTGGACGGCGGTGCCGGAGAAGCCGCATTGCGGAAACTGCGGTGTCCCTTTCATGTAAAGCACGACTGGGTTGGTGGTGACTTGTTGTTCGATGATTTGCTGTGCGCTCATGATTGCTATCCTTGAAAATTAATTTGTTTCGATTCTCGCCCATGTTTCTGGTGTGAACGTGCGCATCGACAGGGCGTGGATTTCCTCTCGCATTCTGTCGCCCAGCGCTTGGTAAACCAGTTGATGCTGTTGCACCATGCTTTTGCCGGTAAACCGGGAACTGACAATGACGGCTTCGAAGTGCTGGCCGTCGTTACTTTTCACTGCGATATGATCACAAGACAGCCCTTGCTGGATATGATCTTTAACCTGTTCCGCAGTCAGCATTTTAACCCCTTAATTTGTAGCCGCTTTTAAGCATGCGTAATGTTATCAATGATAAGGCGAAGAAGCTGATCAGGACAACGCTCAAGCTTAGCCAGGGCGAGATGTCGCTGATGCCGAAGAAACCATAGCGGAAACCGTCGATCACGTAAAAAAACGGATTGAGATGCGATATTTTCTGCCAGAAAGGCGGTAGCGAATGGATGGAATAAAACACCCCGGATAAAAACGACAGGGGCATGATAATGAAATTCTGGAATGCCGCCATCTGATCGAACTTGTCTGCCCAGATTCCCGCAATAATCCCCATGGCGCCCATCATGGCGCTCCCGGTTACTGCGAAGAGCAGAATCATGAATGGGTGCTCCATCGGCGGCAGGGCATAAAAAATGGCGACCAGGTAGACGCCCAACCCAACCGTCAGGCCGCGAATGACTGCGGCTGCGAGAAATGCCGTAAAGAATTCCCAGTACGTCAGTGGTGTCAGTAACAGGAATATGATGTTGCCCATGATCTTGGACTGAATCAGGCTGGATGAGCTATTGGCGAAGGCGTTCTGCAACATTGACATCATCATCAGTCCTGGAATCAGGAAAGCGGTATAACTGATACCCGGGTAGACCTGCACCCGTTCTTCCAGTACGTGCGAGAAGATCAGCAGGTACAGCAGCGCCGTGATGACCGGTGCGGCCACAGTCTGGAAACTTACTCTCCAAAAGCGCAGCAACTCTTTCCTGAATAGCGTCCACATTCCGGTCATTGGTGAAGGATCTCCACGAATACGTCTTCCAGGTCTGCATCGATGACTTGCAGATCTTCAATCGCGATATCATTCGCGCGCAGAGTGGCCAGGATGCCTTCGAGTGCGGTGGTGTCATTGAGCGCCAGCGTAAACAGATCGTCTTCGTGGTGACGTAACAATGGAAGCAATGCCTCGGGTAGTTTCCGGGGCTTTAGTTGCAACCGCAGGCTCTTGTGGGAATGGCGCTGCAGCAGGTCACGGGTGTTGTCCAGTGCGACAATTTCGCCCTGTTTCAGCATGGCAACTCGCGAGCACAGCGTCTCAGCCTCTTCCAGGTAATGCGTGGTGAGAATAATGGTGTGGCCTTCGCGGTTGAGACGCTTGATGAACTCCCAGAGCGTGCGCCGTAATTCGACATCCACGCCAGCCGTCGGCTCATCCAGCACCAGTACCGGGGGTTTGTGAGCCAATGCCTGTGCAATCAGGGCGCGGCGTTTCATGCCGCCCGATAATGCACGCATATTCGAACTCGCCTTGTCGGCAAGCCCCAAACCTTCGAGCACTTCATCAATCCAGGCGTGGTTTTCCCGGCCGCAGCCAAAATAACCTGCCTGAAAGCGCAGCATTTCGCGCACATTGAAAAAAGGGTCGAAAACCAACTCCTGCGGGACGACGCCCAGCACTTTTCTTGCTGCGCGATAATCGGTCACGACATCGTGACCGAGCACGGAGAGCCTGCCGCTGGTCGGCAGCAACAAACCAGCCAGCAGGTTGATCAGCGTGGATTTTCCCGCACCGTTGGGGCCGAGCAGGGCGAAGAATTCTCCTTGTTCGATGGCCAGGTCGATACCGCGCAAGGCATGCAGCTTGCCAAAAAATTTGTGAACCTGTTCTATCTTGATTGCGGCGGGCATAAGGGGATTGGGCCGAAAATCCGGCCCGGCGGTCAATGGCTGGCGGCAGCCCGTTGCGGGATCATTTCCAGCACGCCGTACAGCGTTGCCAGGCTAACCAGGGAATGAGGCAGGTTGAAAAAAAAGATTTTCTGGTTGCGCGCTGCTGCGCGGCGCATCCATTCAAACATCAGGCTCAAGGCTGCAGAATCGACTTCTGGCACAGCAGATAAATCAAACTCGGCATCGTTGTTGCCAATAACTGCCGCACCGGTTTCCAGCAACGCACCTACCGTTTCCATGGTCATGGCAGAGGTGATGCGTAGCAAATTGCCGTCGCGGGAGATCATTAGCTGGGCTTCTTGGCTTCGGTTGGAGCCGAGCCCTTGTTCTTGTCTGCAATACGCTGAATCAGGCCGTTCATGTCGGTCTGTTTTAATTCGTTGGAGAACTGGCCGCGATAGTTGGTTACCAGGCTGACGCCTTCGATATTGATATCGACGACTTTCCAGGCATCGCCGGTTTGCTTGAGTACATAATCGACAGGCAACGCCGGGCCGCCAGGCTGGAGAATCTGGGTCTTGACCGTCACACGTGCCTCACCAGGTTGCGCACGGAAAGGTTTGTAATCGATGGTCTGGTTACGGTATTTTGCCAGCGCAGAGGCGTAGGTGCGAACCAGCATGGTGCGGAATTCAGCAACAAATTGTGTTTGCTGGTCCTTGCTGGCATCGCGCCAGTTTTTGCCTAGCACCGATTTTGACATGGCATCGAAATCGAAGTGAGGCAGGATTTTTTCCTCGGCCAGCATGGTGATCTTTTTCATGTCGCCGGACTGGATATCCTTGTCCTTCCTGATGATTTCCAGCACATCGTTGGCGGTGGTTTTGACCAGAACGTCAGGCGCGACGGTTTCTGCCATTGCCAATGGTGCGATCATCATGGCGGCAACAGCCAGCCAGTACTTTAAAGCTTGCATGGTTACTCTGCTTTCTTGTCGGAGTTTGTTGCGTCGGAGCTGTTATTGCCTTCCGATGCCTTGTTGTACAGGAATTGACTGATGAGCTTCTCAAGCACGACGGCCCCCTGCGTGGACTCTATTTTATCACCTTCCTTCAGCATGTCGTCTTCTCCACCGGCTTCGAGGCCGACATACTGCTCACCGAGCAGGCCGGAAGTCAGGATGGATGCGATGGTGTCTCTGGGGAATTTGTAAGTGGTATCGATATTCAGCGTCACCAGCGCTTCGAACTTCCTGTTGTCGAAGCTGATTTCGGCAACGCGCCCGACGACGACACCGGCACTTTTAACCGGTGCGCGTACTTTAAGGCCACCAATATTCTCATAGTAAGCCTGGACGGTGTAGGTCTTGCCGAGGTTAGACGATGTGAGATTGCCTACCTTCATTGCCAGCGCAATCAGGGCAGCGATCCCTGCGGCGACAAAGATGCCGACCCACAAATCCATTGTTGTTCTATCCATTTTCCAAATCCCCTACTTTTTAGCCGATCATGAACGAAGTCAGAACGAAATCCAGCCCCAGCACGGCCAGTGACGAGTTAACCACGGTGCGTGTAGTAGCGCGGCTCACCCCTTCGGCAGTCGGAGGGGCATCGTAGCCTTCGAACAGTGCGATGATGGTGCAAGCAACGCCGAATACACAACTTTTGATGACACCGTTGATGATGTCTTCGTGGAAATCCACATTAGCCTGCATCTGCGACCAGAACGCACCGTCGTCGATGCCGATCAGCGGAACCGCGACCAGATAGCCGCCGAATACGCCCATCATGGAAAACAGTGCAGCGAGGAAAGGCATGGAAATCACGCCTGCCCAGAAACGCGGTGCGACAACACGTGCAATCGGGTTGACTGCCATCATCTCCATTGCGGAAAGCTGTTCGGTCGCTTTCATCAGGCCGATTTCGGCGGTAATCGCGGTTCCTGCACGTCCAGCGAACAGCAACGCAGTGACGACTGGCCCTAGTTCTCGAACTAGCGATAGCGCCACCAGAACACCGACCGCTTCGGATGAGCCATATTTTTGCAGAGTGTTATAGCCTTGCAGGCCGAGCACCATGCCGACGAACAATGCCGATACCAGTATGATGATCAGCGACAGCACGCCGGTGAAATAGATTTCCTTGATTACCAGATGGAAGCGGCGGAAGCTTTCTCCCGAGCACGCCAGCGAGTAGACGAAAAAGCGTGCAGCAAATCCTAACCGCCAAATACGGTCGATCACGCGATGCCCGATACCGCGCAGGGAACTGGTGAGGCGGTCAAGCATGGAGCAGATCCTGACTGAAATCAGGTACG